>ERZ780014.2-NODE-2-length-232786-cov-9.19167_pt1 | contig 232786 bp, 190 predicted proteins | sample MGYA00511929_ERZ780014 | MGnify/ENA primary metagenome ERZ780014 (study PRJEB29588, sample SAMEA2155132) | human gut metagenome | biome: human gut; feature: human-associated habitat; material: faeces | place: Denmark | collected 2008/2010 ...
TGCAAACTTGCAAAACTTGCAGCACTTCCACACCCACACACGTGCGCGTACATTATAATATGAAAAAATAATAAAGCATAAAAAAGAGAGTGGAAGACAGACGGACGATACCGGAGAGAACTACAACGGAGGACAGGATAACAGAATGCAAAAGGCGGAAAGGGGAGATACGTGACAAGACTTCCGGTGGAAAAGAGCAGGAAAGCCTGACAAGGAGAAAATAAGAAAGCGGAAGACAAGGACTAGAACAAAACAGACACTGACCGTAAAGGACCGACTCCCTGAATCTGCGACAACCACACACTTTAACCTTACCAATACAATTCACATAATTCTGCAGAAGACACGTATCCTGCATGCGAAAAACCTCCTACCTACTTTAAACAAGGTACGTTACTAACATACAGGCCTCTATGTTAGTAACGTACAAGGTCACACATTACTAACCTTACGGAACACACGTTACTAACCCTTCGGAACACACAAACTATACAAAAGCACATAGCATCCCGTCCAATGCCCAGACACTCCGTCAGAAAAGCTGCCGGCTGCTGTTCACCTACCGCTCATTGGTTACCATAACCTCCAGAAAGATTTTCTTCATCCCCCCATTACAAAAAACAGGATAGAACCATACCATTCACTACCTAGAACTAGGAAAAAAGATGGAAGCCAACACACCACTTCATCTCTTCCTCCACTCTACCCTTCACACTCTCATCGGATTGTCCGTCATTACTTTACCAGGATATAATAATCCATCGCTATTATGATGTACGCATACGCGTAATCGCGCGCGCTCGTGTGTGTGTGTGTGGAAAGACTGCAAGTTGTGCAAGTTTGCAAGTTTCCCCCTTGCATCATCTCATAAAAGGAGCTGAAAAAGCAAAAGAAACAACAAGAGAATAATCACCAAGAATTAAAATATCAACAACCTTCAGGCTCCTCGCTCCAGTTCCAAACAGATCTTATAAAAAATAAAGAATCAGCAAAACGAATTACATAAAAAACAATCACACATAAAATTATTGTCTTTCACACTTTGCTTTCTTTATATTGTAGCGATAGGCTCGACAAGCCAAAACAAAGTATATCGCACATTGTATCCATAGGATAATATATTGCTGACTGATTTCAGACATACTAGCTCCCATAGAATTTATCTTAACAAAGGCCAAAGTTCCGGGAGCCGCAGGAACCATATAATGAATCCATTGCCAATACCAAGGCATTAACTCCAGCGGATAAGAAACTCCGGACAGGAAAATCAATCCTACAGAGAAGAAAGCTACCAACAACAATGGAGCATCACTATCACTGAAAAATAACGAACAGGCCAATCCAAAGAAACTGGTAGCAAGAATATAAGGTATCATAAGTGCCACAATTTTCCACGGATATGCTAAATGAGGCAATTGGAAAACTAAAGGAAGAAGCCCCAACAAAAAGATAGAGAATAAAGCATAAAAGGCTAAATAAGTAAATGATTTTCCTATCACTACGGATGCCATACGTAAAAAAGAAAGATCCCTTCCTTCAGGGCCTGCAAACATCAGTATATCTCCAGTTTCACGCTCTTTCCCACTCAACATACTGATAACAAATATCAACGTCTGAAAAATAACAACCATCAAAACGGCAGGTATCAAATAAGTACCATAACCATCGGTATAATTATACAGGGCGGTACCCACCACATCGACAGACTTTGTTTGAACCACAGACTGTATATCATCCTGAGGTAGAAAAACCACTTGCTCGGGTCGAACATCATCATTCACAGCAAGCATGGCTCCAGCAGACGCCTCCTGCATGGAAGCAAAATAAAGAAAAGCCGTAGTGGTGCTGTACATAATATATATCGCTTCTTCACCACGCCCCACACGAGCGTCAAAATCCGAGGGAATGTAAACAATGCCCACCACTTCATCACATTTCATCAATTCCTTAGCAGCAGGCAAATCAGCATTGTTTGTCAATACCCGTGCCTGCGGAGTGGCATCCAGCAAACGGATGTAACTGCGGCTTAACGGAGTGCGACTCATATCCACTACTGCCACCGGAGCATTGCGTACCACATTGGGAGCATACATATAGTTATAAAGTAATCCATACACAAAGATGCCACCGCTGAGTACCAATAAAATGGAATAGCGGGTACATATTACACGAAACTCGTGCCAAGATACAGCTAATATATTATTCAATATCGTCATATTTCCGACTGATTAAAGAGCGTTTCAAATGAGGTAACAACAATAAAGGGGGAATAAGAAACAACAGCAGACAGGCTGCATTGCCCCACATATACGCATAACCATAGTTGCCATAAAGAAGATTCTGTCCAATCTCGACAAAATGACGGACAGGAAAAAGATAAGAGGCATAGTACACCGGTGCAAACATGTGAGGCACCGGAAATGTAACCCCGCCAAGGGTAGCGCCTAACGACCCTACCATGGAAACTATACTGATAATAATACTCAACGCAGGAAAAAGAGAGAACAGAAAAACCGCCAGTGCCTGCGTAGCAATGACCAATAGTGCCGAAGTAAAATTCAACGCCCAAAAACCACAATCCATCGGTATATGCATAACACCAAAAAAGACATAGTTTGCCAGAATACTCATAACGATAAAGATAAAACTATATGGAAGCAACTTGGCAGTAACCGCCACCCAAATATTCCCATCTGCCACCGCAAGCCAGTTGGCTGAAGTATGGAATTTCCCTTCACTGCCAATGGAATATGTGGTGACCAACAACAAGATAACTTGCAGAAAAACGAAAAAGAATGGCTGTGTAAGATAAACCGAATAATCCATATCAGGATTAAATAACGGATGATTCTGTGTGGTAACCGGTAACAGAAAAGATTCTATCTCTTCCTGATTTATACCCAGTGCCACAGCATGAGTGACAATGGGAACTACCGAAATGCTTTTCAACAAACTTTGAAATGCTCCGTGAATCTCACTTCCCACACTCATCAATGCATAATGGTAATAATAAGTCAGAGCTGTTTCCTTACCATCCATCACCTTTGCTTCAAAACCAGACGGAATACTGAGGTATCCATAAATACTTTTCCGCTGCACATCTGCCCTGGCCTCCACTTCATCAGCATAATGCCGAGTGATGCGGAAAGTAGGAACAGCCTCGGTCATACGAATTATCTCACGAGAAGTGGCTGTATTATCACCATCCACAATACCCACAGGCAGATTCTCCATCTGTCCGTTACCAAAAATTGTAGCCATAAAGAAGATAGAGAACAAAGGCAAGACGATACACGACGCAAAATAAATGCGCCGGGAAACCATACGGTCCAGTTCACGTTTCAATACCGCTATAAAAGGAGATTCTTTCATTCAAGTAGTTCATTTATATTTACCATTCACTGCAATCAGAATAACACAGCTATCCTTCTATCATTTCAATTCATCCAAATTTACCAAGACGGACATACCCGGTCTTAACCCCTCCATCGGCTCTACAGGCAGCGCATGAATTTCAAAAGTTTTCATATCGTACGTCCCCGTCTGCTTGGTAGATCGCCAAGTAGCAAAACTCCCCAACGGGCTGATGTAATTGATTTTAAATACCTTGTTTTTTACATCAAGAGCCGGAATATCTCCCATGAAATTCTTGTTCATACGGAAATAAGGCATATAGTCCTCACGGACATTAAGCACTACATGGCAATCATCTAATACTACCAAGCTCATAATGGGAGTCCCCGCTCCTACCAGTTCTCCACGCTTGGGGTAGATGGTTGATATCTGTCCGTTTTCGGGAGCTGTGAGGCGGGCATCCATCAACAAGGCCTGAACCTCATTCACAGTGCCCCGAGCCGCATCCACCAAGGAGCGGGCACTCTCTTTATCCTCTTTCTGCGCTCCGTCCTTCACTAATAAAAATTGTTGATGCGCTGCCCGTTCGGCGGCAACAGCAGCTTTATACATGGCTTCCACTTCATCTTTCCGCTGACTGGTGACCACGCTATCTTTGTAAAGCGCCTGAATACGGCCATACGTCACCTTGGCCAGTTGCAAGTCACTCTTTGACTTGTTCCACAATTCTTCTACCGAACGGACTATTTGCCGACGTGTACCGTCGTCAATTTTCTTATTCTGAAATTTCGCAATATCTTCCAAGGCATTTACCTGCTGGAACTTCGCCCAAGCCTCAGGACTGTTAATCACAACCAAGGTGTCGCCCATCTTTACATACTGTCCCTCCCGGACCAAAAAGGTATCAATTCGACCGGGAAGTTTTCCAGAAATCCGTATTTCAGTAGCTTCTATCTGCCCTTGCAATACAACCGGTTTATCGCTCATAGCTATAATCCCAATGGCAGACACCATAACAATGGCCACAAGAACAACGATAAAAGCGACTCCTAACTGTTTCTTCTCTTTTTCCATATTGTTTTCTTTTTTTATTATTTTCCGAATATAAAGTTCTCAGTTTGTCCGGTACGGCTATACTGCCAAAAGCTTTCGGGCATTCCGCAAGTAGAGAGCAGAGATGCCAGTGCCACATCATATTTATAATAAGCCAGCAAAAAAGCAATCTGCACCTTGGACAACATGGTTTCTGCATCAATCACATCAGTAGAGGTAGCCATTCCTTCCTGAAAGGACTTTTTACGGATACGTACCAGTTCACGACTCATCTCAATCGTGGTATTGAGTGCGGCGACATCATCCTTTGCATTCTGAATTTCGCTATATAACTTGTCTACCAGAACTCCCAATTCATTCTGAACCTTTTCCCGTCCCAGTTGCAAAGTTTGTTTAGTAAGACGCGCCTGACGGATATTGGCTTCACGGTTCAGCCCGTCGAATATATTCCAAGTAAAGCCCACCCCTATCAAAGTACGGGGCATCAAGTTTTTCGGAAGATTGTCTGCATAAAGTGTCTGCTTTCCAAACAATGCAATGGTAGGGATGTATGCACTTTTACTGATTTTCAATTGATTATCTGCCATCACCTCCTGTATTCGCAATTTACTTACTATATAGTTGCCGGTACTTACCAGATTCTTGAAATAAAGTTCATCGGGCAGATCATGGTTCATAAACAAAGGAGAACTGGGATTAATGGATGTAGCGTCTTCCACATTCAACAAAACTTTCAAGGCATTTTGCGCTACATTTAAATCTTTCCGAGCAGATTCCAACTCACGTCTGGCTTCATCCATAGTGACCTGGGCAAAGAGGCGTTCGGCCTTATTTATCATACCGTTCTTCTCCAGTTTCATAGCATTACGGTAATGTTTCTGTAAGCCTAGAAAGGTTTGCTCGCGTACATCCACCACTCTTTGCGCCAGACGCAAAGCATAATAAGTTTCCACCAGCTCCGATTGCAAAGTAGCTCCCGCCTCTTCCCTACCTGCTTTGGCCAAATCTACCATACGGTTACCAATACGGGTCGCAAAGATTCGTTTTCCGCCTGTAAAAAGCGGCCACATCACATTAGCATCTATGGTTGTCAGGTTACGTTCTAACAAAGGAAAAGTAAGGGTATGCGCACCTATATTATCAAGAATAGAAGAAATAAATTTATCATCGGGCACAATGGAATGTACAAAGTCTTTTGCCGGATCGGTAAATTGCTTTAAAGGTTCCTTGACCTCAATATTGTTGGACAAATGGACGTATGCCCCCGATGCATTCAAAGACGGATACCAAAAAGCATTCATCTTTTGTCGCTCACTGCGTGCTATCTCTATAGCCTTATCCGCCATTTGCAACGTGTGGCTGCCCTTGTTCATCAGGCTGGCAGATTGTTCCAATGTTAAAGATAATTCCCCGTTTTGAGCTGATAATGAAACCGGGAACAAAAGGACACATAAAAATATTTTATAATGCATACACTGTTTAGTTTCTGTTATGTTGTAATAAACAGAAAACCAAACAGATTGTTTGAACAGGATTATTTATTAAATAACTCGAAAGTGAATTTAAAACCAAAGGTATCAAATTGCCCGTTGATAGTGCTTACAAAAGCCCCCACATCAAATATATGTGTACCGATGCCATAACCCAACTCGATATATGGATTAAGATGTGGCATGAACAGGATACCACCATACAAGCGCTCCTGCTGGACTAACCCCAGCCAACGGTTTAAGGGTTTCAAGAGAATAAAGGGAGACTCATAAGTGAAATTCCCCCGCCAGTACTGACGTGAGGAGTTATACCAACGTCCGTCCAACAATTGGAAAGTACCACCAATATCATCATTCCATCCTTCGGGAAGATTACGACGGGCAAAGTTGGCAAAATCCACGAAATACATATCTTCCTGCTTGGTAAACATCCCCCCCCCAATGCGATAACCGATACTTCGGATTCCGCTTAGCTTCAAGTTTTGCTGTATATCAAACTCCCAACGTTCATGAGCACCCGTACTCTTGAATACACCTTTAATACCCCGTTCATAATCCAGCATAAAAGTAGGCATACTGGAACCTACATTCATCTTCCGGCGACCGTTCATGTAATAATACATACCAGGAGTCCATTCAATACGTATACGAGGTGCAAAACTATTGTATTCTGATCTGATACCTCGCAATGCCGCCCAATCCTTATCAGGCAACGGCTTTTCAAGAATGACTTTCGAATTATTTATCAGATACCTCCAATGTACGGAAACACCTGCTTTAACAAACAAGCCATTCACTATTTCTATATTATGGAACAGATTGAGATACACATCCTTAAAATAATCCAACTCCAATTGGTCAAAATTAAAGGTACTATCGGGCAATTGCTTTAGCTGATCCAATACGACACTACTATATATGCGGTTACCGTTACCTACACTAACCTCAAAACTAGCCTGCTTTTCCGGCCAATATTGCCAATCGGCATCCGCTTTCACATAAAGTTCCTTATGTGTAAAATTATAACCTATCTGCGGACTGATTCTAAGTACACGCCCATCATGAAAAAGCCGACTGTATTTAAACTTCTGCTTATATGAAAAACCCCTGCTGTGACTATAATCCAACAACACCGGATTAATAAGTGGAGAACAACGCACACTCCCCATGCTGGACAAATTCACATTGTAACTACTGATAAGCATATCACCCAACTCTCCCCAAAACTCCAAATGTTCATTCTTCTTCTTTTTCGGTACGCGTAAAAGCGTATCTTGACGTAAAGCATAACTTCTGTACAAAGAATCTTCCAAAGCGGACAACGGAATGGGACGCAGTTCATTGAACTTTTCCTTATCTGTTATCAGCTGTTCCGAATCACAAGTCAGCTTGTAGGATTCCGTCAGATCATGGTGATGCTTCTTTTGAGATTTACGCCGGGCGGCTCCTTCATAAAATTTAATCTCATTGTACTTCAACCAGGCTCCTATATCCATTTCCAGATGGTTACCTAGAAACTTAAAAACAAGATTCAAATCAAACTGCACCGGCAGAAACTCCACATCGCCCTCCTCCCCCATCTTGACACGAACTTTGAAGCGGATCACATCATAAACGCCCTCAATATAAAGTTCACGAATAGTCCATATCTGATCACTAACCCACATATATCCACTGACCAATTGCGTACCACGGAATTTGGGAATAATGAGTATTTTATACCGCTGGCAGTCGGAAGAACCAGCTATAGAATCCAATAAATAATGATAATATCTGCTAGATTTCTTATCCAACGGAGAAAGAAGTTTATCGGACATCAATGAAGAAGAATAGATATTCATGTTCAAATAATCCATCACATCCGTTATCTGTCCCCTGTTACGTGGAAATGTAGTAGATACCGCCTTTATCTTACGGTCGTATATATCAGGGGCCGTATAATGCAACTCACTAAGAGACTCCATAAGATAATCATTGATGTGTTTTTCGAAACGGAACATGGACGGTACATAGCGGATAAGGTGATTGCGCTTATGTACCTTCACTTTTCCTTTTATATATAAATCAGCCTTATACTCATCAATGATACGGGAATAGAACGGCGAAAACTGGAAAATACACTGAAGAATGGAATCAGACACCACCGGCTTGTCGGGCATATCAACCTTTTCCCTCTTAGCCTGAACAGCTAAAGGTAACAAAAGACAAAATATAATCAGTCTGACAATCCGTATATAGTGCATCAATGTACTTTCTTTTCATCATTTGAAGAGCAAATATAAACAAAAACCAACAGGCTGATGCATGATAATACTTAATTAACATCCTTAACAGAAATGAAAAATGATTAGCGATATAGCGAATTATTAATCAAAAAGCAGTATTTTTGCAGCCAACAACCAGTAAAAGAAAGACAACATGTCCAAAATGAGATTTTTTGCTCTACAGGAGTTAGCCAACAGACGCCCCGTTAAAGTTGACTACCCCTCTGAAAAGTTAGCTGATTATTACGGTAACCACGTATTCGACCGTAAAAAAATGCAGGAATATCTGCCTAGTGAGGCTTATAAAGCAGTAATAAACGCAATTGAGAAAGGTACCCCTATCAATCGTGAAATGGCCGACATGATAGCCAATGGCATGAAGAATTGGGCAAAGACCTTTAATGTTACCCACTACACTCATTGGTTCCAGCCTCTGACTGACGGAACTGCCGAAAAGCACGACGGCTTTATTGAATTCGGTGATGACGGTAATGTTATAGAACGCTTCTCGGGCAAACTGCTTATCCAACAAGAACCGGATGCGTCCAGTTTTCCCAACGGCGGTATCCGGAACACATTTGAAGCCCGAGGCTATACGGCATGGGATGTTTCTTCTCCGGCTTTCATTGTAGACAGCACACTTTGTATTCCTACTATCTTCATCTCTTATACAGGCGAAGCACTCGACTATAAAACTCCTTTATTGAAGGCATTAGGTGCTGTAGACAAAGCAGCAACTGAAGTTTGCAGAATGTTCGATCCAAACGTAAAACGCGTATTCGCCAATCTAGGTTGGGAACAAGAATACTTTTTAGTGGATACCGCACTATATAATGCACGTCCGGATCTTTGTCTGACCGGACGCACCTTAATGGGACACTCGTCTGCCAAGGACCAGCAGCTAGATGACCACTACTTCGGTTCCATCCCTCCACGTGTAACCAGCTTTATGAAAGAGTTGGAACTAGAATGTCACAAACTAGGAATTCCGGTAAAAACACGGCATAACGAAGTGGCTCCCAACCAATTTGAGCTAGCCCCTATTTTTGAAGATGTAAATCTAGCCAACGACCACAACCAGCTAGTAATGGACCTGATGAAGCGTATCGCTTCCAAACATAATTTTACTGTACTGCTCCACGAAAAACCATTCAAGGGAGTAAACGGATCGGGCAAACACAACAACTGGTCACTTTGTACAGACACAGGTATCAATTTGTTCTCTCCTGCCAAGACTGCGGAAGGAAATATGCTTTTCCTTACTTTCATAGTCAACGTACTGATGATGGTCTATAAAAACCAGGATTTACTACGTGCCTCTATTGTCAGTGCCGGAAACAGCCATCGCCTGGGAGCAAATGAAGCACCTCCCGCCATTCTGTCTATTTTCCTAGGACGTCATCTTTCCCATATGTTAGACGAAGTAGTGGCACGTCTGAATGACGCTGAACTGACCCCTGATGAAAAGAAAGCATTGCAATTGGGTATCGGGCGCATACCTGCCATATTGCAAGACAATACAGACCGTAACCGTACCTCTCCTTTTGCCTTCACCGGAAACCGTTTTGAATTCCGTGCCGCAGGTTCATCTGCTAACTGTGCCGCATCAATGATTGTTATCAATGCCGCTATGGCACACCAGTTGAATGAGTTCAAGACCCAGATAGATAAATTAGTAAACGGAGGGATGGAACAGGAAGAAGCTCTATACAAGGTATTAAAAGAAACCATTATCGCTTCACAAAACATCCGTTTTGAAGGTGACGGCTACTCGGAAGAATGGAAAGCAGAAGCCGCGCGACGCGGATTGACTAATATCTGCCATGTACCCGAAGCCATCCTGAAGTTCAACGATAAACAATCTCGTGCAGTACTGATAGGCGAAAAAATATTCAATGAAAATGAATTGTTTTGCCGTATAGAAGTGGAACTGGAAAAGTTTACTAAAAAGGTCCAGATTGAAAGCCGTGTACTAGGCGACCTGGCCATCAATCATATTGTTCCCACAGCTGTAATTTATCAGAACAGACTATTAGAAAATCTTCGTGGTCTAAAAGAGATATTCTCCACCGAAGAATATGAAAAACTGACCGAGGACCGGAAGAATTTGGTACGTGAAATTCAAAACCGCATACTTGCTATTAAAAAAGCCGTGCACAACATGACAGAAGCCCGAAAAGTAGCAAATCATTTGGGAAGCCAAGTAGAGAAAGCCTTCAGTTACGAGGAACAAGTGCGTCCATATTTGGAAGAAATCCGCGACCATATTGACCATTTGGAACTAGAAATAGACGATGAGATTTGGCCATTACCTAAATATCGTGAATTACTGTTCACCAAATAAAATTTCACACAAAAAAGAAAGGATAGGAGATAAAAACCTATCCTTTTGTTATTTTTTGAAGATAAATTAATAATATATCTTTCTTTTTTCTTCTGATTACTTCGTCCTTTTATTTTTTCTTCTTATATTTGTGCTCTATAACACGGTTTTATAGCACGTTTATGGTTAGAAAAGAATTATCAGAAACTGAGATTGCTGAAAGTATACCAGACTTATGGCAACCTTTAACACAGGAACAAAGAGAGTTCTTGGCTCAGAACTTTACGATACAAAAGTATAAAAAGAATGAGACGATATACTGCGAAGGAGAAACTCCGATGCACCTTATGTGTCTTCTTAGTGGAAAAGTAAAAATCTACAAAGAAGGTGTGGGAGGACGTAGCCAGATTATCCGCGTATTAAAGACGAAAGAATATTTCGCATACCGAGCCTTTTTTGCCGAAGGGAACTTTGTGACAGCTGCTTCTGCTTTCGAACCTTGCACTATCTGCCTTATTCCCATGCCGGCCATTATGAAACTGATAAAAGACAACTCAGAATTAGCTTTGTTCTTTATCCGCCAACTTTCTATCGATTTGGGAATTTCTGATGAAAGAACCGTAAATCTTACACAAAAACATATTCGTGGGCGATTGGCAGAATCTCTGTTATTTTTGAAAGATACTTATGGAGTAGAAGAAGATGAATCTACACTAAGCATTTACCTTTCACGAGAAGATTTGGCAAACTTATCAAATATGACTACTTCGAACGCAATCCGTACGCTTTCTAACTTTGCAACTGAAAAACTAATTACCATCGACGGTAGAAAAATTAAAATCATTGATGAAGAGAAACTAAAAAAAATCAGCAAAATAGGATAAAATCTAATATCAATTCATACTTCACACACACAGGCGTCCGTTTTTCCATAACAGACGCCTGTTTTTTTCGCGACTTATAAAAACCTTTTTCTGCACCATCTGTTATTAGAGAAACTAAAAACCAAAAAACTATGAGTAAAGGTAAATTATGGGGAATCATCCTCCTTATTTTATTTGTGCTGGGATTCGGTATCTGGCTTTATACCAGTTCTGACGTAAAAAAAGATGTAGACCAGGAAGGCGTAGGCGTGTTAGACGACATGACTATACCCGCTGTGGACTAAATAATAATAAACACTAACTTAAACTTTACATTATGGCTAAAGAATCTGTGAATATCCTGAAGGATAAAATTGACATTGTGGACTTGTTGGCTCAGCTGAATGCAGCTCTGTCTGAAGAATGGTTGGCTTTCTACCAGTATTGGGTAGGTTCGTTCGTAGTAGAAGGCGCTATGCGCGGTGATGTACAACGCGAGTTTCAAGAACATGCAGCCGAGGAATATAACCATGCAAAATTATTGGCCGACCGTATCATTGAATTGGAAGGTGTACCCGTACTTGACCCTAAACAATGGTTTGATTTAGCTCGCTGCAAATATGATGCGCCCGTAGATTTCGGTTCGGAAATCTTGTTGAAACAAAATGTAGAATCCGAACGTTGTGCCATCTACCGTTATCAGCAAATTGCCGAATTCACAAACGGAATTGACTTCACCACTTGTGATATTGCCAAACATATTATGGCAGAAGAAGAGGACCATGAACAAGATTTGCAAGATTACTTAAATGATATAGCCCGCATGAAGGCTTATATTCTAAAAAAATAATCCACATCTGCTTCTATTCTTTCTTCTGTTTTAATGGAGAAAGAAAGGTAAGGCCGATTTCTACTGCAAGAACCGGCCTTATTTTATACTATTCATGCAAGTTGCCCCACAGTCCAAATAAAAATTAACCCATCTTACCTGTGAAGCCCCAACAAATAACATTTATAACACCTGACGGATTCTCACCAGTTTGGTCAATAACCCTTCCAATAAATCCAGTTTCAGCATATTCGCTCCGTCACTCTTAGCTACAGAAGGGTCTTCATGGGTTTCCATAAACAAACCGTCCACTCCTACCGCTATGCCAGCCTTGGCTACCGTTTCAATAAGCTGCGGCATACCACCTGTCACACCAGCAGTTTGATTAGGCTGTTGCAGAGAATGTGTCACATCCAGAATCACAGGAAAACCTAAAGTCTGCATTTCCGGAATACCCCGATAATCTACAATCAGATCCTGATACCCGAAAGTCGTTCCTCGTTCAGTCAGCATAACCTGATCATTACCCGCCTCCACCACTTTGTCAGCAGCAAAACGCATGGCACCAGGTGATAAAAATTGTCCTTTCTTGATGTTGACAATCTTTCCGGTATGGGCTGCCGCCACCAGCAAATCAGTCTGGCGACAAAGAAAGGCAGGAATCTGCAACACATCCACATACTCAGCGGCCATAGCAGCTTCTCCAGCACTATGAATATCGGTTACTATAGGAATATCAAAAGTTTCCCGTATTTTACGAAGTACTTTCAAAGCCTTTTCATCACCTATTCCTGTAAACGAATCCAAACGGGAACGGTTAGCCTTACGATAAGACCCTTTAAACACATAGGGAATACCCAGCTTATCTGTTATTTTCACAATACGATCTGCTATTCGGAGAGCCATTTCCTCTCCTTCGATCACACAAGGACCAGCCAATAAAAAAAAATTATCTGTCTTTCTTAAATCTGAAATTGTCATTATCTTACGTCTATTCGTTGAGATATCTACTCTGCTTTTACTCTTAAAACAAGAAATGGATATCTATATTTTTTAATTAGGGATAATCAAAGTTATAGCTTCAGGCTGGATCGTAATTTCCAAAGGGAAATGGCGGTCTAAAATACGCCCGTCCAAACTGACAGAAGCATTCTGCGCACGTAGTACTTTTACTTTCCGTGTACGATAGGGTTTCACCATTTTATGATTTAGAATACGTCCCTGTAACAGCATCCACATACCCGAGAAAAGTTGAATTAACTCCGGACGATAAATGACCGACACATCCAACCAGCCATTATAAGGAACTGCACTAGGTGTCAAACCGTATCCACGGGCACTTCCCACACATACCGTCATGATACGTCCACGAATATGTTCGCCGTTGATACAAAGATGCGTGCGGTACAATTTACGTTCAAACAGCAACAGGAACATGGAAGCGACAAAAGACAACTCACGTATTCCCCAAAAACGGCGGGTACCATCTGAGATCTGTACAATACGCGCACCTAAACCTATATATATGGCATTCAGGAAATAGCGGGAAGTATGTTTCTCTCCATCAAAATAATTACAACGCCCCACATCAATTTTCCTCAGACGACGATTTATAATCCAATCTACCGCCGCTTTATAATTATCCTCATCCAACCCCCAATATTTGGCAAAATCATTACCAATGCCATTAGGAATGATTCCGAAAGCGATATTTGTCTTATCCTCCACCATAGAAGTCATAATACCATTAATAGCATCATTGATCGCCCCGTCTCCACCTACAATCACAATAGTTCGATAACCATTATTAGCCAAGGTACGGGCGAGTCGTTCCACCGACCCAAAACCTTCGGACTGTACGTAGTCAAAAACCACCTTACGGTTTTCCATATAGCTACGTATCTCATTCCAACGCTTCTGAGTCTTACGGCTTCCGGCTTTCGGATTATAAATAATCCCCCATCTGTTTGGTTCTACAGCCATAACATTTAGTTTTTAGTGTGTAACAAATTAATGATTTTTTCCACCTTATCTTCCATAGGCAGGCAAGCATCCAGCCAATGTATAGTGACCCCTCGCCGTTCCATGCCCCGGAACCAGGTCATCTGCCGCTTGGCAAATTGATGGATAGCTATTTCCAATTGATGAAACATTTCATTGAAAGAAAGTTCACCCAAAACATATAAAGTCAAATACTTATATTCCAATCCGTAATAAATCAAATCCTCGGAAGAAATACCACTATCCAACAAAGCCCTTACTTCGTTTACCATCCCTTCATCCAAACGCTGCTTCAAACGGTGGGATATTTTTTCACGACGTAACTCACGGGCTATATCCACTCCAATGATCAAACTATGAATTTGCGGAAACTCACGGCATTCCGCTGATTGGTGCTTGTAATACTCTTCTATTTCAATGGCCCGGATAGCTCGTTTTACAGTATCTACGTCCGTAGAGTTATGAAGTTTCTTGTAAGTTGACAACAACCGGGTGAGTTCCGCTAATGATTTACCCGCTAATGAGTCCCTAAGTTTAGGATTCTCTGGAACAGGAAGCAGCCTATATCCTTTCAGCACGGATTCAAGATACATCCCCGTACCTCCGCATAATATAGGAATTTTTTCCTTCCATCTCACTTGGTCATAGGCATTCAAAAAATCACGTTGAAATTCAAATACATTATATTTGTATCCGGGGTCTACAATGTCTATCAGATGGTAAGGAATTTGCTGTCCATTCACGATATAGTCTTCCAAATCTTTTCCCGTACCTAAATCCATCCGGCGATATACCTGCCGGCTATCTCCACTGATAATTTCGGTATCCAACTTGTAAGCTAAAGCCGCTGCCAAAGGAGTCTTTCCTGAAGCGGTAGGTCCTAATATCGTTATCAAATCGTACTTTTCCATCCTAAGTTTTTGTAACAGTCGCACAAAGATAACGAAAATGTGCAACTTACCACGCAAAACTACATAAAAAAAGCCGCCTGAATTACTTCAGACGGCTTTCACTATATGGTTTTTAACTGATTAGCAGTTTACAGAAGCCATGTGAGCAATCAAATCCAATACTTTGTTAGAGTAACCGATTTCGTTGTCATACCAAGAAACCACCTTAACAAAAGTATCAGTCAAAGCGATACCAGCTTTAGCGTCGAAAATAGAAGTACGAGTGTCACCCAAGAAGTCAGAAGAAACAACTGCATCTTCAGTGTAACCCAAAACACCAGCCAATTCACCTTCAGAAGCTTCTTTCATAGCTGCACAGATTTCAGCGTATGTAGCCGGTTTAGCCAAGTTAACTGTCAAGTCAACTACAGAAACATCCAAAGTCGGAACACGCATTGACATACCAGTCAATTTACCGTTCAATTCAGGAATAACTTTACCTACAGCTTTAGCAGCACCAGTAGATGAAGGGATAATGTTGCCAGAAGCAGCACGACCACCTCTCCAGTCTTTCATAGAAGGACCGTCAACTGTTTTCTGAGTAGCTGTTGTAGAGTGAACTGTAGTCATCAAACCGTCAGTGATACCCCATTTGTCATTCAATACCTTAGCGATAGGAGCCAAACAGTTAGTAGTACAAGAAGCATTAGAAACGAACTGAGTACCTTTAACATAAGTCTTTTCGTTTACACCGCAAACGAACATCGGAGTATCATCTTTAGAAGGAGCTGACATAACTACATATTTAGCACCAGCTTCGATATGAGCCTGAGCTTTTTCTTTAGTCAAGAACAAACCAGTAGATTCAACTACGTATTCAGCACCGATTGCATCCCACTTCAAGTCAGCCGGATTTCTTTCAGCTGTTACGCGGATTGCATTGCCGTTCACGATCAATTTGCTATTTTCTACGTCAGCTTCGATAGTACCGTCAAATTGTCCGTGCATAGTGTCATACTTCAACATATATGCTAAGTAATCAACCGGGCAAAGGTCATTGATACCTACGATCTGAATATCGTTTCTTTTCTGAGCTGCACGGAATACAAAACGGCCGATACGACCAAATCCGTTAATACCTACTTTAATCATTTTGTTTAAATTTTAAAGGTTTTATAATATAGCTTTTAAACACTCTACGTTGGAATGTTGTTAAACGTTTAGTATTTATTTCCTAAACGCGGTGCAAAAATAAGAATTTGTTTTTATATTCGCACATAAATTCATATTAAAATAAAAAAAAATGGGAAAAAGTAGCTTCTTGCAAGATTTTAAGGCGTTCGCAATGCGCGGAAACGTCATTGACATGGCAGTCGGTGTCATCATCGGTGGAGCCTTCGGTAAAATAGTATCTTCCATTGTGGCCGATGTCATCATGCCTCCCATCGGATTGCTGGTAGGTGGCGTGAACTTTACAGATTTGAAACTACAATTAAAGCCGGCCGAAGTAGTGGATGGAGTTGAAAAAGCTGCCGTAACGTTGAATTATGGCAACTTCCTACAAGCCACTTTCGACTTTATCATCATTGCTTTTTCTATATTCTTATTTATAAGATTACTTGCCAAACTGAATCGCAAGAAAGAAGAAGTCCCTGCTCCCGCTGCCCCGCCTGCCCCCAGCAAGGAGGAGGTATTACTTACAGAAATCCGTGATTTGTTGAAAGAACAAACTGACAAAAAATAAAATATTATTCACAAAAAAACGGACTGCCCCTCAAGCGCTTGTCGGACAGCCCGTGATCTACATACTAGCCGACATTTCCTAAACTTTCCAATCTTTTTTTGCATATTTTCCCACAAGGAAGCAGGAAGAACAAAGTTTTTCCAATTCAATTATAAAAAGCCTCAACAGCATGACGGATTTTTATTTTTTCTGAGTATCTTTGCGGCACGAAATCATTTACATATCTTAATAATATATGCAAGAAAAGATCATTATTCTCGACTTCGGTTCACAAACCACACAGCTCATAGCCCGTCGCGTTCGCGAACTGAATACTTATTGCGAGATTGTGCCTTACAACAAATTTCCACACAATGATCCGTCCGTAATCGGCGTTATCCTTTCGGGAAGCCCCTTCTCTGTTTATGATGAAAGCGCCTTTAAAGTTGATTTGAGTGACATTCGCGGAAAGTATCCTATTTTGGGTATCTGCTATGGTGCACAGTTCATGTCTTATACGAACGGTGGAAAAGTAGAACCGGCCGGCACACGTGAATACGGACGTGCGCACCTTTCCACTTTCGACCAAGAAAACCCACTATTGAGGAACGTTCGTGAGCACTCACAAGTATGGATGAGCCACGGAGATACCATCACCGCCATTCCGGAGAATTTCAAAATTATCGCTTCAACAGATAAAGTAGCCATCGCTGCTTATCAAATAAAGGAAGAGAAAGTATGGGGAGTACAGTTCCACCCGGAAGTGTTCCACAGCGAAGACGGAACCCAGCTCCTGAAAAATTTTGTAGTCAACATTTGCGGAGGGAAACAGGACTGGAGTGCTGCCTCCTTCATTGAAACGACTGTAGCCGAACTGAAAGCGCAACTGGGAAATGACAAAGTAGTATTGGGGCTGAGTGGCGGAGTAGACTCATCCGTAGCAGCCGTATTACTAAATAAAGCGATAGGCAAGAATCTTACCTGCATTTTTGTAGATCACGGCATGCTGCGTAAGAACGAATTCAAAAATGTACTTCATGATTATGAATGTCTCGGACTGAATGTAATCGGAGTAGATGCCAGCCAAAAATTCTTCAGCGAACTGGCAGGTGTGGAAGAACCTGAAAAAAAGCGTAAGATTATCGGCAAAGGTTTTATTGACGTATTCGATGAAGAAGCTCATAAGATTAAAGATGTGAAATGGCTGGCACAAGGCACCATTTATCCTGACTGTATCGAGTCATTAAGCATCACCGGCACTGTAATCAAAAGTCATCACAACGTAGGTGGACTACCTGAAAAAATGAATTTGAAACTATGCGAGCCTCTGCGTCTGCTATTCAAGGATGAAGTACGCCACGTAGGTCGTGAACTAGGTATGCCGGAACATCTGATTACACGCCATCCATTCCCCGGACCAGGACTTGCGGTACGTATTTTAGGTGATATCACTCCCGAGAAAGTACGTATTCTGCAAGACGCCGATGATATCTATATCCAAGGATTGAGAGACTGGAAAGTGAAAGATTCGGATGGAAACGAAACATCCCTTTACCATCAAGTATGGCAGGCAGGCGTAATCTTGCTACCCGTACAAAGTGTGGGAGTAATGGGGGACGAACGTACATACGAACGTGCCGTTGCCCTGCGTGCCGTAACTAGTACGGATGCCATGACCGCCGACTGGGCTCATCTTCCTTATGAATTTATGGCTAAGGTTTCAAACGACATCATCAATAAGGTAAAAGGCGTAAACCGCGTATGCTATGACATCTCGTCCAAACCGCCTGCCACAATTGAGTGGGAATAATAGACAACCAACTAATAACTTAAAAACAACATAACGGAATGAAACAAGATATGATTGTTATCTTGGATTTGGGAAGTACCGAAAACACCGTGCTTGCCAGAGCCATTCGTGCTTTGGGTGTATATAGTGAAATTTACCCGCACGATATCACAGCCGCCGAGCTGAAAGCATTGCCCAATGTAAAGGGTGTTATTATCAATGGTGGCCCAAACCATGTGATTGACGGAGTGGATATTGACGTGCTTCCCGAGATTTACAAAGCAGGAGTTCCCGTAATGGCTGCCGGTCATGACAAAGCATGCTGCGAAGTGAGGCTCCCCCAACTGACGGATGATGTGGAAGCAATAAAGAATGCAGTGCAATCGTTTGTTTTTGATACTTGCAAGGCAGAGGCCAACTGGAATATGACAAACTTTGTCAATGACCAAATTGAATTGATCCGCCGCCAAGTAGGCGATAAGAAAGTTTTATTGGCGCTTTCCGGAGGTGTGGACAGTTCTGTAGTAGCAGCCCTGTTGCTAAAAGCCATCGGCAATAATTTGGTATGTGTACATGTGAACCATGGATTAATGCGCAAAGGTGAATCGGAAGCAGTGATTGAAGTTTTTAAAAATCAGTTGAACGCTAATTTAATTTACGTGGATGCTACAGACCGATTCCTGAGTAAACTAGAAAATGTAGCTGATCCGGAGCAGAAACGCAAGATTATCGGTGGTGAATTTATTCGTGTGTTCGAAGAAGAAGCCCGTAAGCTAAATGGAATCGACTTTTTGGGACAAGGTACAATTTATCCTGATATCGTAGAAAGTGGTACTAAAACAGCCAAAATGGTAAAATCCCATCACAATGTAGGTGGCTTACCCGAGGATTTACAGTTTGAATTAGTAGAACCTTTACGCCAGTTGTTCAAAGACGAAGTCCGTGCCTGCGGAGTGGAACTTGGTTTACCATACGATATGGTCTACCGTCAGCCGTTCCCCGGTCCTGGTTTGGGAGTGCGCTGTTTGGGGGCTATCACTCGTGACCGCCTGGAAACTGTTCGCGAATCGGACGCCATCTTGCGTGAAGAATTCCAACTGGCAGGCTTGGACAAGAAAGTATGGCAATATTTCACCGTAGTACCCGATTTCAAATCAGTAGGCGTGCGTGACAATGCCCGTTCATTTGACTGGCCTGTTATTATCCGAGCTGTCAACACCGTAGATGCTATGACAGCTACTATCGAACCGATAGACTGGTCCATTCTGATGAAAATTACCGACCGTATTCTAAAAGAAGTAAAGAATGTGAACCGCGTATGCTATGACCTGTCGCCCAAACCAAATGCTACCATTGAGTGGGAATAAGAAATGTATTTCAAACCATGTAAGATCCCGAAACTAAAAGTTTCGGGATCCTTTTTATATTCAGGCTCTTCACTTTGCCCAAAATGACACTAGGGCAAGAACCATAAAGCTTTTCGCTTCTTTTAATTTCTTCCGGTTCAATATTTGCATCCAAAGAATCAAAGCTCTATAATCTCCTCATTACAAATGGTCAGTTTGCCGACCCCGTTTTCTGTAACTACCCAAGAATTTTCAATGCCGACCGGTCCTACTCCCGGCAATACGATTTTAGGTTCAAGGGCAAACACCATTCCTTCCTCCAACTCCCTCCGAATACGCGGAGCCAACACTGGTGCCTCATTGATCTCCAACCCGATGCCGTGCCCTATAAAACGTGCCTGCTGGGACACCCCCATAAAACGATCGGCAAATCCAGCTTTCGTCACGATCTCAATGGCCGCATTATAAAGATCCTCGCATACCACACCAGGCGCTGTCATAGAAGCAACCTTATCCTGTACTTCAAGACAAACTTGATGAGCTGCATAAGCCTCATCATTTAATTTTCCAATGGAGAACACACGACTCATATCACACATATATCCGTAAAAGTTTCCCCCTATATCCACCATTACACTATACCCCTCTTTCAACAAAGTTCCATTCATTCCTCCAGGCAAAGACGGGTCCAATCCCTTACCACCTAAGGCAAAATCATAAGGCGAAGGAGTAGCTGCATTATCTCCGGCCAACACACTTCCCATAAATATCTCCATACTCTGACCAAATACTCTGAATATTCCCAGACAACCTTCCAGTCGCATCAGGCGTTCCACCTCAACAGATAGTTCACGATCAGTCATCCCCGGATGGTATACATCGGGAATCTTACTATATGCCCGAGCATGTAAAGCAGCCGACCGACGAAAAAGTTCAATCTCCAACGGAGTCTTTACGCTACGCGCTTCACGAATAATAGCAGTTCCATCCACTACCTCCGATCCAGGAAAAAGAGATGCAAGACGCATATAGTCCGCATAAGGCAGTTCCCCACCTTCCAACATTATCTTTGAAGCTACAGGTATACCATTTTCTTTTAACAAGTCCACCATCTGCTCGGGTTTACGGATAGGGAATACAAATTCTCCCACAATATTATTAGGACGTTTCACAAAGAGAAGCGCCGGTGAATGAAGCGGTAAAAAAAGATAGCCGTTCACTATCTCACCATACGTATAAAGCAAATTTACATTACAAGCTATCAGGGCTGCATCAATACCTTGTTGGGCCATCAAATAGCGTATTTTATCTCGACGAAATTTCAATTCGGGTTGTAACATAAGTAATATTATCTGATTATTTAAAATACTGAGTACAAAAATAACAGATTTCAGTCAGTATAAAGGATAGTAGTTCCAAAAAAGAGAAAGGATATATTAAAACTCACTAATTTTGGATGATTGGTTTGAAAACAGTGTTCAATTATATTAAATTTGCAAACGAATTAATAAACAAAATATTTTTCATGTTCAACGGTATCAAGAAATATGTGGTAAGAATAGTATGTGTAATTATGTTATTACTCGTACAATTTGATGTATGCGCTCCACTAATTGATGCCAATCTGGCTATGGTAGAAACGATGGAACAGCCCACCCTGCCTTCTGACAACAATGAAGAAAGCGGAGGAGAAGAGACTTATTATTTCATGTCGGGACGTGCACAACTACCGAACAGTCGTTTTTTACCCTGTACTATTGACATGATTATCAATCTTTTTGCTATTCCCCAAGTTCCGGTACAGAGTTATACACCTGTTAGTGAAAATCTGGGAAAAGTGGTACATCATCACATTATCTTTTGTGTATACCGCATTTAATATGTCACATTAAAGTATCTTCATACATATTGGTCTTGTATTCTGAGAAATCTGAATGCAAGCCGAATCTTTTATTTACTCAAACTCAATTATTAATCTTTTTAAATTGTATTCGTAATTTCATGAAGAGTAATTTTCAGAAAATTGCGGTCCTGTGTACATGTACAGGATTGCTATGCTCTTGTGGTCAATCGGACAACAAGCAGGAACATCACAAAGAATTCATTCCCATCACCATTCTTCACCCCACAACCATTGAGTTTCCACGCTCGTATGTAGCTGATGTGCAAGCTATACAGTTTGTAGAAATTAAGCCCAAAGTGGAAGGTTTTGTTCAAAAAATATATGTAGACGAAGGACAAAAAGTCAAAAAAGGACAGCCCCTATTCCAACTTAGTTCCGACCAATATAGCGAAACGGTAAAAGAGGCGCAAGCCAATTACAAACAAGCACAGGCACAATATGAAATGGCAAATTATGAAGCCGAGAGAATAGGCCGGCTGGTTGACAAACAAATCTTATCAAAAATCCGACTCGACCAAGCCAATAAAGAAAAAGAAGTGGCCCAAATGAAAGTGGAACAGGCAAAAGCACAAATGCAACGTTCACAGATGGATTATTCTTACACCACTATCACTGCCCCTTTTGACGGCTACATAGACCGTATTCCCTATAAGACGGGAAGTCTGGTAAATCCGCAAAGCTTACTGACTACCGTAAGTGATATTTCCGAGATCTTTGCTTACTATAAAGTGAATGAAAGCGAGTATCTGGAATACAAGCGCCAACAACTTAGCGGACAAAAACAACACGAAGAAAATAATGTGGAACTGATTTTGCCAGACGGTTCCATCTACTCCCACAAAGGCACGTTGGAAACAGTAGAAGGTGATTTTGAACGAGGAACCGGCTCCATCGCCTTCCGTGTTCGTTTTCCGAACCCGGACGGACTGCTGAAACATGGAGTGACCGGAAAAGTGCGTATGATGACTCAAATGGACAACATCTGTCTAGTTCCCCAGAAATCAACATTCGAAATTCAAGATTTCACCTATGTGTATACCGTTGATAGTACCAGTATAGTAAAAGTACGCAGTTTTCAACCGCTGGAACGCTATAATAATTACTACGTGACACAAGATTTCACTCCTAATACTGCCATCGTATACGAGGGAGTGCAAATGATGAAAGACGGCATTACCATCAAGACCGATACCATTGATATGGAAGCAATCAGAAAAGAAGTTGAATTAAAACAACCTATCGTAAAATAAAACGGACAGTTTATGTTTAAGCTATTTATAAAAAGACCGATACTTTCAGGAGTAATCTCCGTCATTATCGTCTGCTTGGGCGTGCTGTCTATCTTGACACTGCCCATCACTCAATTTCCCGATATCGTACCCCCATCTGTAACGGTAACCGCCCGATACACTGGGGCTAGTGCCGATGTGATGTCTAAAACAGTCGCCACCCCGTTAGAGCGTGCCATCAACGGAGTACCCGGCATGACCTACATGACCACTGTTTGTACCAACGACGGTATGTCCCTCACTACTATCTATTTTAAAGTGGGAACCGATCCAGACGTAGCTGCCGTAAATGTACAGAACCGCGTGACTACCGTGCTAGACGAATTGCCTGAAGAGGTAATCCGTGCCGGAGTTATTACAGAAAAAGAAGTAAACAGTATGTTGATGTACTTGAACATCATGAGTACGGACAGTGCACATACCGAAAAGTTTGTTTATAACTTTGCCGATATCAATATTTTGCGCGAATTAAAACGTATTGACGGTGTAGGCTTGGTAGAAATCATGGGTAGCCGTGATTATGCCATGCGTGTATGGTTGAATCCTAACCGGCTGGCCGCCTACAACATGGTACCTCAAGATGTAACTGAAGCCATCCGTAATCAAAATATAGAAGCAGCACCCGGCAAGACAGGTATCAGTTCAGACAAATTACCCCAACAACTGCAATATGTACTACAATATACCGGAAAGTTCAGCACAGCAGAAGAATATGGAGAGATCGTATTGAAAGCTCTTCCCGATGGTTCACTGCTACGTCTGAAAGACGTTGCCACTATCGAATTCGATTCTGAAGATTATAACATGACTTCTATGACCGACGGAAGACCATCGGCATCTATTATGATCAAACAACGCCCCGGTTCCAATGCAAGGGAAGTCATCCAAAATATTAAAACAAAAATGGCAGAAATCAAGGAAAGCAGTTTTGCACCTGGCATGGATTACAATATCTCCTATGACGTATCACGCTTTCTTGACGCCTCCATACAATCAGTGCTGAAGACACTGCTCGAAGCATTCATACTGGTATTTATTGTGGTATATATATTTTTACAAGACTTCCGTTCCACCTTAATTCCTGCTATCGCCGTACCAGTTTCATTGGTCGGTACATTTTTCTTTATGGAGATGCTGGGCTTTTCCATAAATATGTTGACCTTATTCGCCCTTGTGCTTGCAATAGGTATTGTAGTAGACAATGCAATAGTCGTCGTGGAGGCTGTCCATGTAAAGATGCATCATGAGAAACTCTCTCCTTATAAAGCATCTGTAGCAGCTATTAATGAAATCGGTGGAGCCATTATCGCCATCACGCTAGTCATGTCGGCAGTCTTTGTTCCGGTGGGCTTCATGCAGGGAACAGTAGGTATTTTCTATCGGCAATTCTCATTGACACTGGCGGTAGCCATTGTTATCTCAGGAGTAAACGCATTGACTCTCTCGCCTGCCCTATGTGCTTTGTTACTGAAACCCGCTGATGGAAAAAAGAAGAAAAAAGCAGGATGGCTACGTCGTTTCTTTATTTTCTTCAACCGTCGGTACGACCGCTTTGAAAAGAAATACAATATCGGATTACACAAGTATTTGAGCCGGAAAATAATCACTTATGCCACACTGATTATTTTCTTCCTTGCCACTTTCGGCATGAGTCAAGTACTTCCTTCAGGCTTTATTCCCAATGAAGACCAAAGTATGATTTATGTTAATGTAGATGCGCCTCCGGGAGCAACATTGGAACGTAGCGAAAAAGCCTTGAACGCTGTACAAGCTGCACTGCTTCCTTTCAAAGAAATTGAAAGCATCTCCACATTAGCAGGTTATAGTTTGATGACTGAAACGGAAGGCGCCAATTTCGGTATGGGTATGATTAATCTCACCCCGTGGAGTGAACGCGATCAAACAGCAGCCGAACTTATAGAGATATACAAAGACCGTACCTCACATATCAAAGATGCGGATATTCAGTTCTTCCTGCCTCCTACAGTTCCGGGATTCGGTAATGCCAGCGGCTTCGAACTTCGTTTACAAGATAAAACAGCAGGCAGCTTTGCAGAATTCGCCGATGTTGCCAATACATTAGTAGAAAAGCTGAATGAAGATCCGCGCATTGTGGGAGCAACCTCAGGATTCAATCCTAATTTTCCACAATATCTGCTGAAAGTGGATATTGCTAAAGCAGCTAAATTAGGAGTAAATTTAAATGAATCCATGGAAACACTCCAATCCTATATCGGCAGTTTCTACTCATCCAACTTTATTCGTTTCGGACAAATGTATAAGGTGATGTTACAGGCTTCTCCAGAGTATCGTATGAATCCTGAAGATCTGTATAAGTTCTATGCCAAGAACAAGGACGGAAATATGGTACCCTACTCTAACTTTATGACGATGGACCGTATATTCGGTCCTAACCAGATTACACGCTACAATATGTTTACCTCGGCCCTGATTACAGGTGAACCTGCCGAAGGAGTCAGTTCAGGAGAGGTTATCAAAGCTGTGGAACAAATTGCCAAAGGAACATTACCTCGCGGTTATGATATAGAATGGTCAGGGGTTACTCGTGAAGAAAAAGACTCGGGTGGACAAACTGTTTTTATTTTCGGTATCTGTCTGCTATTTGTTTATTTGTTGCTGGCAGCACAATACGAGAGTTTATTACTGCCTTTCCCCGTCATACTTTCATTGCCGGCAGGTATCTTCGGTTCTTATTTTTTCCTGCAACTGGCAGGCTTGGAGAATAATATTTATGCCCAAGTAGCTTTAGTGATGCTGATTGGTCTGCTAGGTAAAAATGCCATTCTTATTGTGGAAATGGCCAATCAGTACCGCAAGCAGGGAATGAGCATTTTTGATGCTGCCGTTAGAGGTTCCGTAAGCCGTCTGCGTCCCATCCTGATGACCTCCTTTGCATTTATATGCGGACTCATTCCGTTGGTAATGGCAAGCGGAGCCGGTGCTTTGGGCAACCGTTCCATCGGAACAGCCGCCGCCGGAGGTATGTTTATCGGTACATTTGTAGGAATCTTCCTTGTACCTGGACTTTACCTTATTTTCGAGAGTTGGTCTGCACATCTTAACCGTAATAAAGTCAGCTATGATGAAGAAGATGAAAAATAACAATATAAACAAAACAGGTTTAATAATGGGGGCTTTCTGTCTGATTATGGTAAGTTGCAAAGCCCCTTCCCTTACTCCGACAGAAAAGATAGAGTTACCCGAGTTCTATATGGATAGGGAAACGGACAGCACCACTATCTCTTCCTTGTCATGGAAAACATTTTTTCCAGATACGTTATTGCAAAGTTATATAGCCGAAGCGTTAAATAATAATCACACATTCCTTCAAACTATAGAACGGATATCCGTTGCCCGTTCACAAGTTCGAGTAGGAAAAGGAGCGCTGCTGCCCGATCTTTCATTAGGCATTGATGGTGGAGTACAACGTTTTGGCGAGTACACTATGGACGGAGTTGGTAACAGCACCACCAACACTCCCGATTTAGAAAAAGACAAACATATTCCAGATCCCTATCGGAATTTCAATCTAGGACTTAATTTTCAATGGGAAGCTGACATATGGGGTAAGCTAACCGATAAAAAACGATCGGCCGTATCCCGCTGGATGCAGTCTGTAGAAGCTATGCGTCTGGCACGTACTTTATTGATATCAGAAGTAGGTACACACTACTTTGAATTAATAGGACTGGACAAACAGCGGTATGTGCTACGCGAAGCCATCCTAACAGCCAGAGATGCTTATAATTTAACCAATGAACTGATGAAAGAAGGTGAAGTAACCCGACTTTCTGTAGACCAATTCCGGTCACGACGCCTTAAATTGGAAGAAATGTTGCTTGCAAACGAACAGCAAATAAGTGAAAAGGAACGTGCCATCGCCACCTTATTAGGACGACTGCCTTTCAAAGTGAAACGAGTGTCATTTGAAACAGCATGTAGTTATGAGTTTCCCACAGATGCAGGGATCCCGTCACAACTTTTGCAATATCGCCCGGATATAAAGGCTGCCGAACTGGAATTATTAGCTAGTAAATCCGACGTATCTGCAGCGCGAAAAGCTTTCTTCCCATCCATCGTGATTGGAGGAAACGGAGGTTTTAACGCATTTGATCTGGATAAATGGTTTACAGCTCCTGCATCCCTGGTTTACAATCTCGGCGCAGGTATCACAGCACCTATATTCAAACAAAATACTATACGTGCATTATGGAATGATGCGAAAAGCCAGCAACGCATCGCTTTGTTAGGATATCACGAAACGGTATTAAAAGCCTATGAAGAAGTATTAAACCTCATTACTGCATCATCCCAAATGCACCAGCGCAAAGAGTTGAAAGAAGAAGAAAGCCGTATCCATCATCGATCTATTTATAATGCAAATGAAATGTTTAAAGTAGGATTCGCAGGCTATCTGGATGTACTGTCGGCCGATGAACGTTTCCTGGATTGTGAATTGGAACGTATCGCTCTGAATGTGGAATCTTGTAAACTGCATATCATGCTTTACCGCGCTTTAGGAGGTGGAAGCAATTAGTTAATATACTTATATTTTTTGATTTGTTTGGTTTAGGAACCGTCCCCGACAAGCGTGTCGTCAGGACGGTTCCTTTTTACTACCAATTCAGGAAATATCAGACCTCTTGAGCAAAGAAACAATCCACAACAAAAATATAGCTCCCACAATAGAGGTTACAAGACTGCCCATAATACCTGTTGCTGCAATACCAAACAAACTGAATACCCAGCCGCCCAGAACACCGCCAACAATACCAACCAATAAATTAATAAAGAGACCGAACCCCCCTCCCCTCATCAACTTACCGGCAACAAAACCAGCAATAATTCCGATAATAATGTACCAAATAAAATACATACGCTTTGTTTTTTAGAGTTTATAATTAATCATCTTACTGATAAAAACAGCTATTCTGTATAAAAAGTTGCCTGAATAAATCTTTTTTTACTTCATTGATAAAATTATTCAGGATGCATTTTCCCTTTTTTCGATCTTCTTTTTCCGGCTTCAGCATTTTCTTTCCCAGCTGCTCTCCCTTCCATCTTTACTTTTGTCGCAAACTTAAAAGACAAAACATGAAGATTAACGTACATTCCATGCCATTATTAAGCCTTGCCGCACTACTTTCTTCCTGTGCTGCCGAAAGCAATGATAAGTCACCAAAGCAAACAATTTGTTTACCATAAAAGTACCTTTAGCATATGAATAAACTAAACGCAATCATTATAGAAGATGATTTTTTATGGAGCCGGCCTTTTCTGGTCTCTTCAAATAACGGACATTGCCTATTTCTATTCTGAAAACAAAATAACCTTTGCCGTCACCCAAAAAGGACAAGAACACATAATCAACCTGTCTCTGAATAAACAAATGGAGCAGTTAGCCTCCGAACAGTTCTTTCGCGCCAACCGTTAGATTATTATCAGCATTGCTTCCATAGACCGTGCCGAACCTTATTTTAATGGCAAGATAGTAATCAGTGTCCTTCCTCCTTACAAAGTCCAAATCACCATCAGTGAAGAAAAACTTTCTTCATTCAAACTTTGGCTTAATTATTAAGAAATGAAAAAGGAAGATTAAACCAAAACCACTTACTAATCGGTAAACATGATAGCCTCAATGCATATACCTTGTTTATTGATAACACACTCTATAGTCGCCGCCGGAAGCCGGAACTCCAAAATATGCGCATCGGACAAATAGGGACATATATATCTTTGTGAATCAGGATGAAATGTTCTGATACACAGTTCCGAAAATCCAATAAAGCCCCTTACTTTAAAATAGTTAAAGCAAGATTGCGAAAATGGCAAAAAAGGAGGTCTATTTTCTTTCATTAGTCTTTGCAATAGATTTATGTTACTCATGTCAAAAACATGAACTTATCATAAACAAGCGTGTGTCCGAAAGGTTTATCAAAAGTTCCATTTCTTCCGTTACAATATAAAAAAGCAGTCCGGCACAGATATTCATCCATATGCCGGACTGCTTTTATACCATATCCTTCTTACTTATTTCGAAGAATTGGAATCTGGATATTAAACGAGCTCCCATCCTGTTTCATATTCAATGGAGTAATGGAACAAGCTGAATAAAGCACAATCGGTTCATCATTTTCATCCAATAACAGCTGAGGACGTTCCAACCGATCTACCTCTAGCCGCTCTCCATTCTTTAGAATTATTTCTTTATTCATAAACAAAGAATGTTCAGGAAGTTTCCAATGTATACCATCTTCAGCATACATGATGGCCAATCCCGGCTCACCTTTTGTAAATCCTCCCGTGAAATCTTTAAAAACAGCATAGAAACAATTGTCTTTCCGGTGATACCATACAAACGGGTCTTCCGCATTCAATTTCTGGTTATCCCCTGTTTCAAACTCAAATACATAGTCATCCTGCACAATAAAAGGGCCTTCGGGGGCATCGGCTATGGCCACTCCATGCACACCACGCCAAGTAGGATCATAGACATTCCCTTTAAAGTAAAGATAATATTTCTTTTTCAAAGGATGATATACCACTGCCGGATTGACTAAAATGAGATTATCAGGCTTGGTTACGGTTCCTTCAGGTGAGGGTTCCAGTACATTATCAGGCTTCACCCGTGTACGTGGAGCAAGTAAAGGTTGCTCATTACATGAAAATTTACCTTCCAGTAATTCTTTTATGGAATTAAAGCACAATACCCCCAACTTTTGATTTTGCTGGAGCCTGTCTCTTCTGCTTAGTTTTCCCTTTACATGAGCATTTCCACCCGGATCCACCGTAGCACAATAATACAAATAGTATTTTCCGTTATATCTTTTGATATGCGGATTGTGAACCGACTGTGCATCCCATGAACAGCTGTCCGGACGATATCCATCTTTGTTATAGACAATACCTATATCCTTATATCCCCCATAAGGAGAGTATGATACAGCTACTCCAATCATCGAACCTAGCAACCAAGCATCTATAAATCTAGGGTACTTCGGTCCTGATTTCATAGCGGAATAAAATAAATAATACTTTCCATCTTCCTCTGCCTGAATAGCCGAACCACACCAAATAAAACGATTTTTCAATGAGAAAGCGGAGAAACCGGAAGGGAACTCCGAATTGCCCCGTTGAATAAGTTCTAAATTGACCGGACCGGCCTGCCAGGTATGTTGCGCCCACCCTTGCAACAAAGCAAGGAAGGCGAGACAAACAAATAGTATTTTTCTTTTCATATTCATCACAAACAGATCATTCATTACTGATTTTCTTGCAATAATCTACTCCTAACACATCATAATGCCGTCGGATGCTCTCCAAACGGGTACAGAATCTTCCATAATCCTTATTTTCCTTTTTGCTCCACGCCACCTCGGACAAAGCTGCCACACGCGGATAAAGCATATACTCCATCTCATCGAGCGCAGACATATACTCCGTCCACAAATTGGCCTGTACTCCTTTAATATGTTTGGCCTCATCCGCACTCAGGACTTCGGGAACCGGATGATAATTATAAACTTTTTCCAAAGTAATCACCCGATTGGGATTTCCAATTTTCTTTTCATTGACTTTAGACTGAAGACAATTGAAATACATATAAATATTAGGAGACATAATGACATCATATCCGGCTTTTGCGGCATGAATTCCCCCTTTCTCTCCCCGCCATGACATCACGGTAGCACGTTGCAGAATACCTCCTTCCAAGATTTCATCCCAACCGATAATTTTCTTTCCTTTGGTATTCAGATAGTTCTCAATTCGATTGATGAAATAAGTCTGTAATTCAGCCTCTTTTGTCAAATGTTCCTGCTTCATCCGTTCCTGACAGTGTACACAATTTTTCCAACGGATACGAGGGGCCTCATCCCCACCTAAATGGATATAGCTGGAGGGGAAAAGTTCCACCACCTCATCCAGAATATCCTGCATAAAGGTAAAAGTAGATTCCTTAGTACAATAAATGTCATTGAAAACACCCCAACGGCCTTCCACCTCAAAAGGTCCTCCGGTACAGGAATATTCAGGATAAGCAGTCAGTGCCGCCACGCTATGTCCCGGCATTTCTATCTCAGGAATAATTTCCACAAAACGCTTCTTGGCATACGCCACCACTTCTTTGATATCTTCCTGTGTATAAAATCCACCATAGCGTTTGGTATTCCATTCAGTAGGATTGTCCCACATATATCCCACAATCGTTTTCTTACGGTAACCTCCGACGGTAGTCAGTTTGGGATATTTCTTGATTTCGATACGCCATCCCTGGTCATCAGTCAGATGCCAATGAAGGATGTTCAATTTATGAAAAGCAAGCAAGTCGATGTGACGCTTTACATCTTCCTTAGGAATGAAGTGGCGGGAAACATCAAGCATCACTCCGCGATAAGAGAATGCAGGCGAATCTTCTATCACCACACAAGGGATGTTCCATTTTATTTTTTCCGCCACCTGCTTGTCACTTTCAATGGCAGAAGGTAATAATTGGCGCAAAGTTTGAAAAGCATAGAAAATGCCTTTAGGGGTTTTGGCATCTATATGGATAGAAGATGAAGAGACTGTCAGCTTGTATGATTCCTCATTGGGAAGAGCTGTGTTAAGCCGGCAACGAATCACATTGGAAGAACGGGGAGTGGAAGAGACCTCCAATGAGAACCCGGCAGCCGTATCAAACAAATCATTCCAGAAAGATACGGCATTGCGCATCTCCTCGTTATCTACTGACAACGTAATTACAGTTTTGTCATTTACCGTAAAATTGCCTCTTTTTTCGATGCACTTTTGCGGCATCGGGATAATGGAAACCGATGCCTGCAAAGTGCCGAATAACAACACTAAAAATGAAAAGGTTAGAATTAATTTCTTCATGGTTTATTTTTTATTTGTTGGATAATTCGGACTATATAAAAGATTTTTATTGCGGATGACCAACTTGCCGTCTTTCACCCACTCTTCCCCTCTTTCCTGCAAATGTCCGGCCATCGCTTTCCGCATCTTTTCCAATGTCTTTCCGGAAGCTTTGGCTTTTGACAAATCATGCAATTCGTATGGGTCTTTTGACAAATCGAACAATTGTTCCTCACCTGTACGGAAAAACCAGATATACTTTATTTTCCCATCCGTCAAAGCACACCAATAATTATCCGCCCAATAAGCGGTGGAATGTTCTATATCAATATATTCACGCCAGGGAGCTTTCCCTTTTTCCAATAAAGGAAGTAAAGACAGACCGTCTATTTCTTCCGGAATCCGGCAGCCGTTCAATGCCAGAAAAGTAGGAAGCAAGTCGCGTAACTCCACCGGAGCCTCTATTTTTTCACCGGGTTTCAGGCTACTTTTCATGTTTTCGGGTAACTTTATAATAAAAGGAATAGCTGCCGAACCTTCATAAGCATACGTTTTACGCCACAAATGATGATCTCCCAACATATCGCCATGATCGGCAACAAAGCATATCAGCGCATTGTCATACATTCCTTTCTTTTTCAGTTCATCCACAATGCGCCCTACCTGCTCATCAATAAAAGTAACCGAAGCGTAATAATACTTACGGGAATTCCGGGCATATTCCACTCCATAGTTTCCTACAGCCGCTTCAGGATTTTTTTCGGGATGAGTATCTATTGCCAGATCTTTACACCAGTCACCTACAACGGGAGCGGGTATTTTTCTGCCCTCATACTTATCCACTATTCGCCGGGGAGGATCATACGGACTATGCGGACGGGCAAAAGACACTTTCAAAAACAAAGGCCGTTCAGAAGAATAACCTTTTATCGCCTCCACCGCCCTGTCTCCTGTCCATACGGTAGGATGCAAGCGCTCGGGCAAAGCATATGCTTTCGCTCCGTGGGCATTCCACTCCACCCCTGTACTGTCGGGATTCAGGCCGAAAGCCTGCGTATTGAACCATTTACGATAATCACTCATAAAATAAGGAGACTCCACACGTCCGCTTTCATCCAGAATAGTCACTTCGAATCCATGCAACACATTCTGCGGATGCCAATGCATCTTTCCTATTCCCAATGTGTGATAGCCCAAGTCTTTCAACATCTGCGGCATTTCATAAGGATAATGCTCCGCCACCTGTCCATATCCTAACAAGCCATGATGCCAGGGAGACATACCCGTCAGCATACCCGCACGTGCCGGAGTACTGCTTGGAGCAGCCGTATAGGCATTACAAAACAAATGCCCATCGGCTGCCAAGCGATCCACATTTGGAGAAATCACAGCTTCATTTCCCGCACATCCCAATGCATCCCAACGTTGTTGGTCAGTCATTATCAAGATGATATGCGGTTGCTTTTTTTCCGGTTGTGCAGCCTGTCCGGACATAGCGGACAAACCAAGGCTACCGGCCATACACCATCCTACATAGTTATACTTTTTCATTACTTATCAGTTTTTAGAAAATAAAATGTCTAATTCCGCTACCCCCATGCTCTTTTGACCATCCACTGTTGACAAGGCATGGAAACGGATGTAGCGTCCTTTATGCGTCTGCCAGAAAATTACCTGCTGTTCTACAGGATTGTTCTGAATATTGGCAAACTCTCCACGGGCTGCCTCTTCCCATCGGATTCCATCCAAAGAGATCTCAATCATATATTTTACAACAATTCCATTAGCCCATCGTGCCTGATCAGGCAGATAGCTTATACCGGTCATTTCCTTTGCTGATTGCAAGTCAACCTCAAGCACATCTTTTCCAACCCAAGTTGTATGCTGGTTTTCATCAAAAACAAGCGTACCGGCTTTATCAGGCAAGGTGCTCCAATGAGCCTTACTGCCGGTAAAAGTACGCGTAGCAGTTGTTGACTTTTTCTTTCCGTCCACTGCTATCGCTTTAATAATCCGATCACCGTCTGCCGGAACAGGCGACTGGTAACGAGGGCTTACACCAGGTTGTGGCTCTTTACCATCTGTAGTATAATAGATAGAAGCATCCTTATTGCTGCATACCAACTTCACCTCTCCATTCTTATTTCTGGTAATCACAGGAGCATCCAGCGGAGTTTCCGCTTTAAAGACCTGTATTTCTGCCAGACAAGGTGCCTCCCATGCATCTGTTATCCGTATTCGCAGACGTGAAGCAGTGACTTCGGGAAAACGCAGAATCCGTTTATAACCGATAGTAGTCTGTTCATCCAATTTCTGCCAATTCCCATTATCAAAATATTCTACAACAAACTGCTTTACTCTTTGCCCTTTCTCAATAAACTCTTGCAATAACAAACGGTTGAAAGTTAATTCTTTTCCAAAATCCACTTCCAGTACAGGCGTTTTTGTATCAGCTTCCCAATATGTACCTCGGTTGCCATCCAAAGTATATTTCAACTTCTTACGGTTCTTGCCCGTTACTTTCATTTTCTGATTAACGAGATTCTTCTTTAGTTCAGAGGTATATCGCCGATACCATTCTACCAAACGCAAGGAATCCTGCTCAAGAATCAATCCTTCTTGATTGGGGGTCAGATTAAGCAATAACAAACTGTTACGTCCCACACTCTCATAATAAATGTCAGTCAATTGGGACAATGATTTCAGTTTATGGTCTTCCGAAGCATGATAATACCAACCGGGACGGATGGATACATCAGTTTCTGAAGGAATCCATAACGTACCATCCGCATGTCCGCGCATCCACTGTTTACCATTTGGTATCCCCTTATCATAGAGTTCCGGCTTTCTCACTGTACTCCAATGCTCTTCCAAAGCGTACCCTTCCTCGTTGCCTACCCAGCGGATGTTCTGTGCACTTCCACCATGCACCACACAGTTGGGTTGCAATTCATATACCATTTCTGTCAAAGATTCCCATGGATAGTAATCTGCGGTAATCTTTCGGGTATGTAAGGAATCCGTACTATAATAACCACGTCCCCCGTTGGCGCCGTCAAACCAAAACTCATACAATTCCCCATAATTAGTCAGCAATTCGCGCAACTGATTGCGGAAGTAAGTGATGTATTCCGGTTTTCCATAATCAGGATGGTTACAATCCCAAGGAGAAAGGTACAATCCCACTTTCATCCCATACTCATGGCAAGCATCCACAAATTCGCGTACCAAATCGCCTTTTCCGTTCTTCCATGGAGAATTCTTCACACTGTATTCCGTATAAGCCGACGGCCACAAACAAAACCCGTCATGATGCTTGGCAGTAAGGATCACTCCTTTCAGTCCCGCTTCTTTACAAGTCCGTATCCATTGACGACAGTCTAACTTAGTCGGATTAAAGATGGCAGGGGACTCGTTGCCATATCCCCACTCCATATCCGTATAAGTATTCACGCTAAAATGAACAAATGCCGTTGTTTCCATCTGCTGCCATTGCAATTGTACCGGTGTAGGTACAGGCAAGGTCTGTGCCTTTACCGGAAAGCATAAAACTCCCAGTATGACACTTAATAAGAATGTCTTATTCATTGTCTTTATTTTACAAAGTCTGTATCGTTATATTGGATTTGCAATTTCTTCAACTCCGCCTGCATATCAGCCAATACTTCACTATAAGCAGGATCATTGATTACATTGTGCATCTCGGCAGGGTCTTTTTCCAAGTCATAAAGTTCCCATGCATCAATGTCATTGTAGAAGTGAATCAATTTATAACGGTCTGTACGTACTCCATAGTGACGTTTCACCATGTGTTCGGCAGGATATTCATAAAAATGATAATATAATGATTTACGCCAGCCCGCAGGCTTCTTTCCTTTCAATAAAGGTAACAAAGACTCGCCTTGAATATCTTCGGGTACTTTTACACCTGCCAGTTCCAGGAAAGTAGGTGCATAGTCTATATTCTGTACCATTTCAGTTATATCACCTTTCCTGTCAAATCCTTTCGGCAAACGCATTATCAACGGAGTACGCATGGATTCCTCATACATGAAACGCTTGTCAAACCATCCGTGCTCTCCCATATAAAATCCTTGGTCTGATGTATAGACGACTAATGTATTATCCAGCAACCCGTTTTCTTCCAGATAATTGAGCACACGTCCTACATTATCATCCAGTGATTTGACTGTTTTCATATAGTCGCGCATATAACGTTGGAATTTCCAATTAGCCAAATCCTTTCCTTGCGGATTCTTCTGATAAAAATCATCGATCACAGGACCGTAGAATGCATCCCACGCGGCACGCTGTCTTTCGTCCATACGTCCGATAAAGCTTTCATACAATGATTTCAAACGGGATTCCTTGTCAGGGCGGAGCATCTTCAGATCATATATCATATCCATATCTTTCACAATACTCATCTCCTGAGCCGCAGCTGCGGAACGACCCTCATAATCGTCAAAGAAATTATCGGGTAAAGCAAATTCTTTATCTTCGTATAAGGCCAGATTACAGGTATCCGCCATCCAATTACGATGAATAGCCTTATGATGAATAAGCAGACAGAAAGGTTTTTCTTTATCGCGCTTATTTTCCATCCAGTCTATGGCATCATCGGTAATCAGATTAGTGATGTACCCATGTCTCTGAATGGTATCATTGGTTTGTGTGATGAAATCCGGATTATAATAATCACCTTGTCCGGGAACTATCTCCCAATAAGTAAAGCCTGTCGGCAAACTTTCCAAATGCCATTTCCCAATTAATGCAGTCTGATAACCCGCTTTCTGCAATAGTTTCGGAAAAGTTTGCTGCGATGAATCAAATACGCAGGTAGAGTTATCATAAAATTTATTCTCACAACTATGTTTGCCCGTAAGCATACAAGCACGACTAGGGCCACTCAGAGAGTTTGCGACAAAACTGTTTGTAAAACGTACCCCCTCATTGGCTATCCGATCCAAATTGGGTGTATCCATATAACGTTTGTCATAGCAACTCATCATTTGAGCTGTATGATCGTCCGTCATAATATAGACAATATTCAAAGGTTTTTCTGTTACCGGCTCCGTACAGCCGGTCAGAGCGGATATCGCCAATAGTCCGCCATAAATCAATTTGTTTTGATGTTCCATTTAATGGTAATGACTTAAAGTTTAAAAATAAGTTGATCCTTTGTCGCCAAACAAAGGTACTCTCTATTTATATGGCAATCGGGAAAGGAATGTTCCTAAAGAAATAAGATATTTTTTTATAAGGTTTGAAAGTTTATCATCACACTCTTTCATTTGGATAAATCGCATCCGATTTTCTCAAATGGAAGCCGGGGGAATCCATTGATCCGTTGATAAATGAGCGCATCATCCTTAAATCCCTTCAACGGATCAGCAGCATCCACAAACCCTGGATCCGAACCGGTAGCCCAATTGTTATACAATTCCAGCCATTCGCTCTGTCCGTGCACCACATTTCCTATCTTATAAAACAAGTTTTCTTCTATCACATTGCCTTTTGGATAAGAAGTGTCATTGTCCCAATATGCAGCGAGCAAAGGATAGGCCGTACTGTAAGGAGGATTTTTATAATTGACTGTTTGCAAACGCTGGTCAATTATCGCACCTTTTTCTATCATGAATTTGCCCCAGCCCTGCATACGCGCATCTATATGAATGGCAACAGGAGAATCTATAAATATATTATGCCGGTAATGATTATTATGTCCCCCACCGATTAGTACCGGCAAAGACCCTGCTTTGTGATAAATATTACCATAAACTTCCGCTCCGCAAGCTCCGTCATCATGATAAGTAGCCGTTACACGATGGCGCGGACTCAATTCATGAAAATAACAATAACGGATAACATTTCCCTGCTCCGAAGGATCACGACTATAATAAACAGCTCCCTGATCATCGACTTCAGAACACACATTCGTTATGTCACACAGTTCTATCACATGGTTATTTCCATGAAACAGGATAGCCATGCTGGGCGCATCATAGATGTCACATTTAGAGATGCGGTTACCCACACCATCCATCCATATTCCGGGACGATAGGATTTCTCAATCCGGTTATAATCATGTATCCGGCAATTCTCCACATAGTTTCCGGCAGGGGTCAATGAGGCTCTGTCTCCTCCTCCTCCAGCAGGTTCAAGGCAAACCATTGACGCCAAGGCGCACCTGTCATAAATCCATATACCGTATGCTGCCCTGTATGAATCATTTTATGTATCGTGTCGATGCTTTCCACACAAATCATGTCATCGGCATAACCGTGCGCAAAGTATCCGCTTATCCACATATTCTCTACCGATTTCCAACTTGAAGGGCGCTCTTCCTGATATCCGAATACAGGGAAAGGAGCCTCGTTCCCTTCCTTAGCCATCCCCGATTCCTGTATTTTTCCAATCATAACCGTAGAGATTCGGCCAACGGGCTATTCGCAGAGACTGGCCATCCGCAAAGATTTCCGTCCATGCCGCCTGGCTGGGCCTTCCGAAACCTGTAGCGTGCAGGGCCACCAGCTCCATCCGGTTTTTCTTGAAGTCAAACTCTCTTATCAGACTTGCGGGCAGAAGCGGATCGCCCAAGCGGAAGTCACTGGGAAAATAACGGATAGGATCACCTTCCTTCTGTTCCTCCGGAATAATTTTATATGATTTCTCCGGCGCATTCGGATTATGGGGATCCGCATCCTCGCCTATCGTCCAGTTAATTCCGATCTGGCATTGCGGCTCACGGCTTTTGATGGTTCTGTATATGCCTTCTACCGGCCAGCGATAACCGGGTTTCACCCAACTTCCATCAAACCAGAACTCCACTATTTTAGTATATTTTTCCGTGATGTCCATCAGTTCGTCCAATTGCTTCAACATGTATGTATTGTACTTCCTGTCCGACTCCACATTGTCAACATCCGCATTGACTTTCCTGTCCCACAACGAGTAATACAGTCCCAGCTTCATGCCTTGTCTCTTACATTCCCTAGCTACGGCTTCAATCACATTCGTTTTATTTCCCGAACTTGCCACGTCATAATCAGTATATTTACTGTCCCAAAGACAAAAGCCCTCATGATGTTTTGCCACCAAGATGATATACTTCATACCGGCATCTTTCGCTGTCTTCACCCATTGACAGGCGTCAATCTCCGCAGGGGCATAAGTTTCCACCGGAAAAGATCCGTCTGACCATTCCACATCATGGAATGTATTGATACCAAAATGAATGAACATACCATACTTGCGCTTGATCTGATCTTTCTGGTATTTTGAAGGTTTTTCAGAAGGTATTGCAGTTGAGATACCCGGTTGTGCCTGTGCTACTTCCAACGAGCACAAGAATAAAAATAATAATAACAGTTTTTTCATATTGATTTATTTTTAGAATAAGTCTTGCTTTTTATCTCCATTCATCCGATTTATACACACCGATGACAGCATAACCTCATGCCTTATCCCTCACCTTGCGCACGTTGCTTTCAGACCGGAAACAGAATAGAGATTATAGTCCATATCCACTTTGCTTTCAATAACAGCAAAACAAAAAGTCTTTTATTTAATGGCAATTGTGCGGGGGATATTCCTAAATCAAGGAATCTCTTTATTGTGAACTTTCCGCATAATTTAACGAATAAAGTTCGCTTTTTCACGAACTTTCAAGAAAGGACTTCTAATTCTCCTATCCCATGTGGTAATTAAGGGTATCTAGCATTCCACTACCCTATATACATTCCCTTTGACAGTATGCACCCGCCCAACAGAGGCAGAATGCGGCTCAGACTGTAAGCGGTCATGCTCCTTATGACCGAAGGATGAATGGATTTCATACGCCCGAATAACTGGGTGACGGAAAAGGTCAGTACCTTCTGCAGATCATCCTCTACCATAGCGAAGCGGAAGCAGAGGCGGAATACTCCTCTTCGGGTACGTGTTTGTAGAACTTTAGCATAGTGCAGATGGGAGTCGGGCACATCGTTTTCCAGACATGCCACTTCGGTTACCTCGGTCAGTACATTGAAACAGAAGTGGTAGTGGGAGGTGAGAAAGGTGGTCACTTCCTGCATCAAGGAATGCGGCTTAGCCTTCTTCTGCACGTCTTTCAAGTGAGCAGAATTCTCCTCTGCTTTTCTGGCTGAAGCTGTCGAAAGGACTGATTCCACTTTTTTGCCGGGATTTCTCCTGAAAAACTATTCTTGTTATCCTGCAAGTTGCCTTTACCATTTTCAGCAAAGGTAGCGGAACTTGGCACAAGTTATGGCGAATCTTGGTACAGGATACAGTGCATCTTAGTACAAGTTGCGGTAGAACTTGATACACAGTACATACGTATATACAGGCATACGCTACCGTATGTACAGCCCGACACATACATACGTGTAGACTCATACGTCAGTAACGTGACAGGTGACAGGTCACATGTTACTAATGTTACCGGATATGTTGCTTTGGTCGTTTACTTCAAAAGAACCGGTCGTTTTTTTAAAATGTCCTTATGTTTTTGGTAAATGCCAGCACCTTTACTTAAAAGGTCAGCATGTCTTGATGAAAAAGCCGGCATGTTTCATGAACCAGCTTAGCTGGTCCGACGGACAAGCCTATCATGTCCGGCAAACCAGCCAAGTCGGTTCATTACACTATCCTCTCACTATGCAGGTGTTCACTTTTCTCCTCTCATTCTGTCATTTCATTTAAAACACACTAGTTATCAATTGGTTAAAAACTGTAAGATCTCCCCTCATTCCCGTTTCATCTGTAGATTCTCCTCCCTTCACAGGAAGGAGTGAAGATACAGAGTGGAGGAAACTGAAAGGGGATGACGGGAAGTCCTGTCACTACCGGAACGCCTGTCAGCAGGGCGTTTTCAAAAGTAGATGAAAGGAAGAAAGAAGAATCTATCTGTTCAAAACCAGTCACGTATACTATCAATCTTTTAGATCAGCAAAACCTTGCAAAGTGGATTGGTCAGCAGGATGAATAGACCCATCTCCGCGAAGAGCAATATTCAACAAATAATTAGCTTTATTTTTCTGTGCATAATCATATTCAGCCTTCACTTTCACTGTAAAGATTCATTTTTCACCTCCACATTGAAAATCATTCCAGCCACTAACCTTTCCCAATCTTCTTTTTCCCAATTGTTTCACCTTCATATTAGGCTTGCCAAAATACACTTCTTTAACCAAAGTTTCCGTACCAATGAGCCGAACAACATACTCTTCACCTGTTTGGGTAGAGAAAGCCAATACACCATCCCCTCCTGTCTTTACGGAAACTTTCCTGCCATCTCTGCATCTCAACACTTCACATTTCTTGTCACCCCAAGGATTCTGTAATCGACAAAGATTCCCTTTTAAACTCTTCACACCTACTTGTGTAACCTCAGCCGAATTATTCCTACTTGCAGAAACGAGAAATGCCCCTCTTGCCAACAAAATAAATGCCATAGGAATAGAATCCCATGCAGCAGGCACAGCAGGGAACACTCTGATTTTCTCCTCGTTGCTTTGGAGCATCATTTCATTTATGCCCGTGCAATAATTGCTCATGGGTTCCATACCGCACTGAAAGAAATCATGTGAGCGTATCATATACGTGTCTTTCAACAGATTGTGCACAGAGGCAAGATCGTAAATATTGTCAGGATAACCGGTCACATTGTGCATCAATCCTTGTGGATACATCTGATGTACATTCACCCCGTTCCATATATACTTCAAGGCCACATCTCCTTCTCCCATTCGAGCGGCTATCTGCGGATAAGGATAATGCGCGTTACACTCGTCATCGTGTTTCAACAGATTCACAACAGCTTTTCCCAAGCGAGTGTCTTTATCATCAATACCAATCAGCCCTGCCGGAAAAGCTACGGCACCACCGTTACCCCAAATCCATGGAGAATAACGCTTTTCCGTATAATACTCCTCGGCAGGAGAGATTACTTCGCCACATTCACCAAACTGCTGATAGCCTCTTTCCCATAAATGATTGAGTACGTGACGCCACTGTTTCACCTCATCTTTGTCTACGTTCAATATTTCCGCCGCACGGATACAATCCTTGAAAAGCCTTTCGATGCAATTGCGGTCACTGATAGGATTCTTCACATAAGCGATAGGGGCCGACTCATACAAAGAAGCTTTCAAAAAATATTCATTTTTTTCTTCATCCCATTCCAACCTGTCTAAATAAAAATGAGAAGCTTTCTTCATAAACGTATATGCCCTTTCTTTCAAGAATTCCTCGTCTCCCGTAAATTCGTAATAATCCCAAAAGAGAGAAGCTATCTGTGAAGCAGGAGTAAAATTGTTCCTCAGATAGCGTTTGTCCTTTCCCCATTGTACACCGTTGAAATTATGCGCTTCGGTAATGAGCAATGCATCATGCTCCGCTCCATACTCCTTTGCCAGTTTCTCAGCAAACGGTATCATCTTGAAGTAAGTGTCGAGATAAGGTTTCATCAGCCGCCAATCGTTTTGCGCACACAATCCCCAATATTCCTGCTGCTGGTTCCAATGATGCGGTGTCCCCCAATTAAGTACATCACGGTTCCAACGCCAAAGTCCCCCATTAAAAGCCAACGGAAACTCACCTCGCGAACCAGCAGACATCAGATAGCGATGCAAGTAATAGATATTCTCCAAATAATCATCACCCAACTTCACAAACGAATTGGACCAGAAATTGCGATACCACTCATCTTTCTCGCGACGCAACTCATCTACCCCCTTCGCTTCTGCCTCATCAAGTAATTTCTTTGCTGCATTTACCGGATCCTTATCTTCGCGATCAGTCGCTACACTGACCATAATTGTGAACTTACATTTATTTGTCCGCCATTCGGCACGACGCATATTCACCGTTTCCGGTTCCTCGGACGACTCTACCACCCTGCAAGCTACAGCAAAGTGCAGTCCACCATCCGTTTCTTCCAATATCATTTCGCGAGCATCAGCCATTGCACGCATCTTACCAAGCCCCACTGAAGGGTTCTTCGCAAACCAACCTCCATACCATCCGGTAAAGGAACGGCTCCCCAGTCTTTCCAACGAAACCGTAGCTACCGAATGATTTCCCAACATTTTAGGATCAGGTATATTTTCACATTCCACTATCCATACATTACGATCTTGCGCCAACCAAGTACGAATAGTTGTAGCAGAATAACCCGTAACCGCACGATATGTATTCTCGGCATTTGCCAGCGATAACCGCCCCTCAAACTCTTCCAAATGCATCCAACTGAATACCGGTGCACCAAAATCGATCTTCAGACGAGCCGCATGCCTCAACAATGACATTCCGTATTCTTCTGGTTGTGCCCTTGTCCACAAATCATTTTTATTGATTTGCAATTCGATGCCATTGTCATGATTCCACACCATGCCGCCTATATCACCATTACCCATCGGAAAGCCTTCCGCCTCCAGTTGCGTAGGTGAAAAATAAACGATATCATGTTTGGAGAGGTAATCGTCATCTACCTCAAAAGGAGCAGACTGCATTTTCAAATAAGTATAATCTATATTTTTCGCATTTGCCGCTATTCCTCCGGCAAGAAAGAAATACAACATAATCAGTTTTTTCATATTCATGGTATTTACAGAATACAACTGTGCTTATCTAAAATAAAAGATGTTACATACACAAACAGAAAAGACATAAAAGAGAAGGGTTCCTTACACACTCTCTTTTATATCTTCTCCTTAAAAATGATTCTCTTTTTTATATTAATATCCTATAGCTGGTTCATTAGCTATTTTACTCCAACCCGGATTTTGATAAATCGTTGAACTTTCCAAGTCATCAGGATTTGAAGAGGTAAGTGTAAAGTTGATAGCAGAAATAGGCTCTAAGTAATTGGCTGGTATCCAGGTATAACCATCGTATAACAAGTTATTCTTTTTTACAATCTGATTAACACGCAAATAACTGCTGTTTTCTTTGTTGGATACATTAGGTTGCTTATCTGAAGTACCTTCTGGAATCAACAAACTATTACCAGCTTCATCAACATACAATTTTTCCAGTTCGCCACCCCATAAATTAAATCCTTCAACTTGATAATTTTCTACTTGGTCCAAAGCACGCCAACGTTTTAAATCACGCATACGGGTACCTTCACTCATTAGTTCTACGCGTCTTTCACGACGAATATTATATAAGGTGGGGTCTACTAACTGACCGGCAGAATACTTAGCCCAATCATTTTCTTTAGACAAATCGGTAGCAGCAATTGTCATATCGATATTATCAGACACACTTGCACGACTACGAATCTCCTTCCAATACTTTATCGCTTTTGGATCCAAGCTTCCATTTTTTTCATAGCAAGCTTCAATATAATTCAAGTTAGCTTCAACAGATCTGAAAAGAAGACATCCATACGTATTGACTGCACCAGAACCGATTACAACTTGAGCTGGATCATAAGTCAAGAATTTACGAACCGTATAACCTGTCGGGCATCTATCATTGGTCTGCTCCAATATCTTAGGATATTTATATGTCTCATATGGATCAAGCCTTGAACAATCACTAGAAGCACCCATAAATAACTGTAAACGGTCATCTCTGTCTTTTTTAACATTTTCAATCGTCACGTCACCAGCATAGCCAGAATTTGGCGCATAAATAGGCAATCCATTCTTCATTAAACATGCATCTACTAAACTACGAGTATATCCTAAATCCCCTCCTCCTTTGCAAAGATAAGAACTTACACTATGAGTAACACCCTGCACAGAACTGTATGCTCTCCAAAACAAGACTTCATCTATCGGTTCCATATCAACAGCCGAAAACATTTCAAAATAAGGATTCCAGTTATAAGGATTCGAATCCGGATTATATATACCGGTATTTTTTGTCAATGAAATACGATCGGCTACTTGAGCAGAAGCATCCATTGCCTGTTCCAAAAACCAATCTACTTCCTTGTCTATATCAATAGAAAAGCCAGCATTATATTCTTGCTGTGCTCCTGGCCATCCCGGACCACCCGGCACACGGTCTGTACCTTTATGGTATTTCAACCAGGTAGCCTCAAACAAAGCTACACGAGACTTAAACAACAATGCCACATTTTTTGTCAATCTATTCTTACCATTATCGGTAGTCAATGACATCAATTCAATAGCTCTATCTAAATCCTCTATAATAAAACGAGCCACTTTATTACGAGGCTGTCTTTTACTTTCCTCCTTCAACACTTCTGTTTCATCAGGTAATACTTCCGTTACAATAGGAAAATCACCGAGACTTACCAATTTATTGAAATATTGGTAGGCACGCAAAAAATACATTTCTCCAATGTAATGTTTTATCATTACTCCATCGCCTTTTATACTTCCGGCCTCATACTTGGGTAATACTTGTTGGAAGAAATAATTCGCTTTACGGATTTCTGTAAAATCCCATGCTCCTTTATCAGCAGGAGTACGTTTTTCTCCCGGTACCCACAACGCGGTAGAAGCGTCCGTTGCGGCCTGGTCATCCGAATTGTTATCAGTTTTTACTAAAGAGATATCAAAATTAAGATAGGATGGAAATTTATATTGTTGAATAGAATAGGCAGCCAAATCACTTTCTGAATTAAAATAAGCATCCGGGGTTATTTTATCCAACGGTTCACAATCTAGAAAATCATTGCAGGATGTCAATACCACTGAGGTAAATAACATGGCTACAGAAGCTACTGTATTTTTTATGTAAGACATATTGTATTTCTATTTAAAAATTAACATTCAAGCCAAAAGATATCACTTTAGATAATGGATAAGTCTTTCCTGATCCCCAATCTCCGGCAGCTAGTGTTTCAGGATCAAACATACTGGCCAGGCTGGTTCCAGTCCACAAATTATCACCAGACACATATACACGGCATCTATTAATGTGCAATTTATTAATCCATTGTTTAGGTAATGTATAACCAATCTGTAAATTCTTCAAACGGATATAAGACGCATCTTGCAGATAACGAGTTTGTACCTGATGATTCTTGTTGCTGGTAAAGTCCGGTCTCGGATAATACCCGTTCAGATTAGCTCCCATAGGATGGCCCTCAGGACGGAAATAATCAAAATGTTCTTCCATCGCCATTGATTGCCAGATATTATTTACAGCTCCCCAAAAAACAGCACCATTAGTTCCTACAATCGGAGCATAATCTCTTTTACCTACTCCCTGAAAGAAGATAGAAACATCAAATCCTTTATAAGAAGCATCCAAAACCAATCCAAAATTATAACGGGGAGTAGAATTACCAATAATCCTTTGATCGCCCGGATCAGCTAATGTACCTTTACCACCATCTACTTTGCCGTCACCATTTATATCAGCATACATAATATCACCGGCACCCCATTTGTTTCCTAATTGATTTTGGCCACCATTAGGTAAAGATACCAAATGCTCTTTCATTTCTTCATCTGTTTTTGCAATACCTAATGAAGTATACCCCCAAATTTCTCCACTCATTTTTCCTGCATACCAGTCACTGAAAGCATTTGTAGTATTGGGATATTTCACCACTTTTTGCTGGGCATCAGCCAAATTAAACTTCACTCCATAATCTACTTCTCCTATTCTATCGCGCCATGAAAGTTCTATTTCAAAACCATAAGACTTCATATCAGCATTATTTACTATAGCAGGAGCAATACCCAAAACTAAGGGTAATTGTGGAGCAGGACCTACCATATCGACAGTCTTGCGTACAAAATAGTCAAAAGAACCTGTCAATCTATTAGAGAAAGCACCAAAATCAAAACCTACATTAAAAGAACGCACACGTTCCCATGTCAATAATGTACTAACCAATGAAGGAATATCTGCCGTATTTGTTTTTCCTCCATTCACCAGCCAATTACCGGAATTGCTTTTCACGGGTAAGATTTCATAGAATGGGTACAAATTCGATGTATTTTGATTTCCCAATTCACCCCAAGAGCCTCTCAGTTTAAATTGATTGACAACTGATTCCAGCGGTTTCCAAAAATTTTCTCTGGCCACATTCCAACCTAAAGAAAATGAGGGGAAAAAGTTCCAACGCTGATCTTTCATAAAACGGGAAGTTCCATCATAACGTCCATTTACTTCCAGCAAATATTTCTCCTTATAATTATAATTCAAGCGCCCAAAGAAACCGGCAGTAGCCCAATGGTTATAACCGCCCCCCGCTACGTCCTGCTCAGTAGAAGTATCAATTGTAGGTAAATCTGGTACAATAATGCCATCACGCTGAGCACTTAAAGTCCTCACATTTTGATGCTCGGCATTAAATCCACCCATTACTTTGAAATAATGGTCACCCAACTGGCGAGAGTAATCCGAGAAAAGATTGACTGTATAAAATTCATTCTTTGTTCCTTTTTCAATTACTCTGGACTGACCTGGCTGCGTCGCATTAGTGATAGCTATAGCATAAGGTTCTCCATTGGCGTCATGGGCATAAACAGCTTGTCTGTCAGTATGAGTAAAATTAGTTGTAATACGCATATTGCCCTGTAAGTGAATATTCCATCCTGGCAATGGAGTGACATCCAACTGCAATTGTTGGAAGTTCTGATCCAAATCTTCCTTCATTCGTCCTCCTTCTTTTAATGGTATAATCTCACTGTTATCCGCCCAATATCCTTGTGGGTCAGTAACAAACGCATTAGGCCATTTACGCATTATTTGGTGGAAAAATAATTGATTCAAATAAGAAGGAGCTTCATAATTAGTACGAAACCATTTGGTATTATAAGAGAGACTTATGTTTTTGTTTATTTTCGCATTGATTTTCCCATTTACAGAATAACGATAATAGCTTTCGTCAGCATAATTCAACAAGCCTTCCTGATCCATAAAATTGCCGGACAGATAATAAGAAAAACGTTCCGTACCACCACTCAAGCTCAAGCTGTGTTCCTGAGACATGGCATGGTCTTTGAAAAATACATCATACCAATCGGTATTAGCATTTGCCCAGTTGTGTGTATATGTATTTGAAGTTGTAACCGGAATAATTTTTCCTACTTCTCCACGCTGATAAGCCAAAACATTAGCTATTTGCTCATCACTAAAATAAGCTGCCTGTCCACCATTAGTACGTGCATCATTATAATAATGCATGAAGCGATAGGAATCCATCATATCATAATCAGTAAGAGGACTATTAAAACGAATATTAGTATTATAGCTTACTACCGGTTTACCAGTCTTTCCTTGCTTAGTTGTAATCAAAATAACCCCAAACGGAGCGCGAGAACCATAAATAGAAGAAGCCGATGCATCTTTCAATACAGAAATGCTTTCAATATCCAACGGATTAAGCAAGTTCATATTACCCTCTACACCATCTATCAAAATCAATGGAGAACCAGTGGAGCCTTTACCGATTGTCCCTGCACCACGAATAGATACGGAAGGAGTATTATTCAACTGTCCACCTTTAGCGTCAACCCCAAAGATCATTCCCGGTACTAATCCCTGTAAAGCCTGAGATACATTTTGTACAGGACGAGATTCTAAAGCCTTTTCCCCTACTTGACTGACAGCACCTGTCAAATTCACTTTTTTCTGTGTTCCATACCCTACTACTACCACTTCATCCAACACTTCTGTATCTTCTTTTAAAGTCACAGTGACAGGGACACCTACTTTTGATTTCACAACAGACTTACTATAACCTATATATGAAATCTCTAAAGTAACTTCCTTATTAGAAACCACCAATTCAAAGTTTCCATCCATATCAGTCACAGTACCGTTTGTAGTCCCTTGTTCCAACACAGTAGCCCCGATCACGCTTTCTCCCATATTGTCCACTACTTTTCCGATTACTTTAAAAGTAATCTGCTGCACAGTCTGTGTATTGTCAGCATTAGTAGTCAAGACAATCTTCTTATCCAAAATGGAATATTTCACATTTGTACCTTTAAATACCTTCTCCAGCACCTTAAAGATATCACCGTTACGGGAAGTGACTGATACACGACGATTTAAATCAATAAGCGTATTATCAAAGAAGAAATCAAATTCTGATTGTTTCTCAATTTCTTTCAAAATTTCCCCTACAGTCTTATTCTGTACCTCCACATTGACTATAGCCTTCTGCGCATACGATTCGGATGCATGAGCCAGTCCTAGGGAACAAGCAAAGAAAAGAGTAAATAGTTTCATAGTTCTTGGGATTTTCTTCGAGGAGAGCCATAGATGATTTGGTATCCTCGAAAATTGGATACTACAATTATTTTTCATACTTTTGTAATGACTTAAGTTTTAAAATTAGTTGATTAAGCTTGTCGCCAAACAAGCTTTAATTTGAAAACCGATTTTCCATACGGGAAGATACGCCAATATTTTCCCGTATGTTTTTTGTTACTTTAAGGTGATAGTTCTTTCATATTATATTCAATTTAAGGTTATTTGATTAATAAATCTCTATATGGGTCTTTTTTTGCGACGCATCCTTACCGTCTACATATTTCCAGTGTATATTGGAAGATAATTTAAAGTATTCCAGAATACGCTCCAAACGCTGACTGGTAAAAGTCCCGGTAAAAGCAGCCTTACGTGCAGGATTTTTCTGAATGAACACCACATTATATCGCTTTTCTAAAATCCGTAAAGCATCCTTCAAAGAAGTATTATCAAAAATAATCTTGCCGTCCTTCCATGAAGTTTCCGTTTCACCGGAAGTCTCAAGTAAACGTGCTGTACCTTTTTTTGAATCATACACAACTTTCTGACCGGGGTTTAACACAATCTGTTTTTTGCGGACACCTTCTTGGAAACTGAAGTTGACTTTACCTTTGATTAAAGTAGTAGATACCTCAGGAGACTCTTCGTAAGCCTCTATATTAAAACTGGTTCCTAACACCTCTACCTGTGAACGGTGAACCGTAGACACAATAAAATGTTTCTCCACATCTTTAGTTACTTCAAAATACCCTTCCCCCTTCAACTCAACTTTTCTCTCCTTGCTATTCTTAAAAGAAGAAGGATATCGCAAAGAGGATTCTGAATTCAAAAAAACCACCGTACTATCGGGTAACACTACTGAAGTAGTCATTCCCGGGTTTGTCCTAGCTTCCAACATTTGTACATCTGCATCCTTTCCACCATAATGTTCTACCAAAAAAGTAGCAAGCAGTGGGAGAAATAACACGGCAGCAACACGCTGTGCCCACTCCCACCAAGCCACCTTCCTTCTTTCAGTCTTTTTACCTTTTACCTTAACTAAAGCCTTTTCTGTATTTACATTATTAATTACATGAACGGTATCAGCCGCTAAATAAAGTATTTCCATCTGCTTTACTATCCGGCGATTTTCTTCAGACTCCTTCATCCAATCTTTTACCAGTCTCTGCTCTTCTACCGTTGCAATACCCTCACAATAACGGGGAAGTAACAATTCTATATTCGTTTCATTATACTCCATACGTATGTTTTTAAGTCCTTCTACTTATATGGCAAGCGAGAAAAACACATTCCTAAACAAATATGCATTTATTTTCAAAAATATATTTTCATAGAGAAACTTTTTCAGGATTTTCACGAGTTACATACCGTACAACTACTTCAGGAGCCTCTCCCACTTCTAGTTCACAAGAAAAAGATAGTTCTTCTCATCCACCTTTTGCAAATGCCATTCGAACTGCAGATCTTTCAAACGCTGTTTTTGTTTTTCGGTGAAAACTTAAGCCTCATGTAGTATATCCTAATGTTTGATAGCTTGTAGCAATCGGTCTATTTGCCCATACCGATTTAAGATAGTGGTATTAATCATAACCGACATCAAAACCTGCCGCCTCGGACAAAGCCCCTCCACATCCTCCAAAGTAGAACATTCAAATTCCCGGTCGACCAATCGAATAAGAAACCATCCAAACATACGTGGAAAAAGATTCCTTTGAAAAAAATTTTGGTTCTTAATTCTATTAGCCATTTGTTCCGTACGCATAACTTCTCCCCAAGGCTCACCTCAATTCATTCTTGTGTGAATACGCCATAAATTATGATTCAAACGACTGGCGTCATTTATTAATTATAATTAAACTGAGTATAACAACGGGGCGCAAAGCGGGAAATAGCGTATTCGTCATGCCCGGTATAGGAACATCCCTCCAATCTATCAAAAGAAATCTGACTTAAGCCGATCCTATTCATCAAATCGGCAATCCGGTCTGCCAATGTATCTTGTAAAGCTAAATCCCGGAAAAATACCTTATAGACATGATCAGATAATTTATATAAAGGAGTTTTTGAAGAATGATCTGACGCTTTTGTCATGAAAGCTCCCTTTTTGCAATCCTTCAATAAAAAGAAGTCAGTTTCTTTTTCCATCTTGTTATATATAATAAGTTTATTGTCTATCTGAAGAGTATTCAATGATAGAGGAATTTCAAACAAATCACTTTTCTGAATGCGGATATCTGTCTGGCTTTCGGTGATATCTTCTTTTAAACTCCGAAACACAGCTTAACTATCCTTGGGAAAGTTGTCCACCACTAAGCAATGATTGGGGATGGACACCTAATGCTCCCTTTAAATCACCACAAAAAATTATTAATATTTTAATAGGAATCATTGCCAAAGGAGGTTGTTTATTATTAGGAGTAGGTCTGACGCCATCAAAGACGAAGTAATAAAACGTTTACATGAAACGGAAAAGCCATTTATGCCACTCGTACAACTCCTATATATAACAATGAGAATATATGGTTCACTGCAGACAAAAACGGAAAAACTTTATATGCTATTTACGCTTTATCAGAAGGAGAGGAACTTCCAGAAACAATAAATGGGCCGGCAATATTCCTAACGGTAAAATGATTCCACTACAAGGCAATAAAAATATAAAATATACCAAAGACAAAGGTGTTCTTACCCCGTAACCTCAAAAACGAACCGATAGTATTATGCTTCAAAGTAAAAAATAATTAAATATATTTCCTATGTGCCCTTTGGGCATACATAATACCCAAGGGCACACTACAAACGACTTTAATCAAGACTTCCTCTAAAATAGTATTCCATAGAATAGAATTACTGAAATACAATATATTTTTTTAGTTTTAAAAGATTATATTTGCACACAAATCAACCTTTAAATAATGAAAACGGAGTATAACTATGAAGACCAATCCCTATTATTAGCCATCAAAAATGGCAATGAGAAAGCATTTGATACACTTTTTAGGAAATACTATCCCATGTTATGTGCATACGGAAACAAATTCGTAGAATTAGAAGATGCAGAAGAATGTGTACAAGATGCCATGCTGTGGCTTTGGGAAAATAAAGATATGCTAGTCATTCAGTCTTCATTAAGTAATTATTTATTTTCTATTGTACATCATCGTGCTATAAACCGTATCAAACAGCAAGAAGTAAAAAGCCGGGTCGAAAACTATTTTTATGAAGAGATGCAATCCCTAATAGATGACACTAATTTTTATCTTATAGAAGAACTGACTATACGTATCCAAGAAGCAGTAGAAACACTTCCTGAATCCTATAAAGAAGCTTTCGTAATGCATCGCTTTAAAAATATGAGTTATAAAGAAATAGCAGAAATTTTAGGAGTATCACCTAAAACCATAGACTACCGCATTCAACAGGCACTAAAACAATTACGTATTGAATTAAAAGATTATTTACCCTTTTTATTGCCTCTATTGATAAAACACGTCTGAACATATACACATTCATTCTTCTCCACCAAATAATTCTAATAATAATTTCTAAAACATAATTAGGAGTCCCATACAAATCGAGACTCCTAATAAAGTTATACAAAAGACATACTAATAAAAGTATTTCATCATTCTACCGACGGCACCTCCAAGATACTACCATAACGATGATATTCAAATGAAATACTTTGCTCTTTGATGTAATGAATCAATTCCACACGTCCATCTTTCACCGGTTTAGCTGTAGCAATATACTTATCAATACGTGCAGCTTCCTCATACATTTCCATCGGAATATCCGCCCCACAAGTACGGATACGCTCATAGTTCTTCATTGATTTCAGGAATCCGGCCAACGCTTCTTCTTTTAAAGGACATCCCAAGGAAGCCAATGCAGCTGTACGATCATCACCGGGCTCAAAACTAATGCTCAATGGAGTATGACAAATTCTGGCAGCCAAAGCAATCATCTTTGCATCTTCATTGTTATCTCCCGGAAAAAGACGCAAAACCATATTCTTTAAAGGCAGATAGCGGAATGCATTTTGTTCGCCATACAGATTATTGACATCACGCGCATGCGCAAATTCCTGCTCGTATGCCTTCACATAACTTTGTGTATAGTCAGTGGTACTGCCTAGTTTATCTGTAATCTTTACAAAACAAGCACAATAGTTAGGACCACCCGCTTTCACACCGCCACCAAAAGCTGACAATTTCATTCCACCGAACGGCTGACGATTTACAATGGCCCCCGTTATACCACGATTGATGTAAAGATTACCTGCCATAATTGAATCTTTCCATAATTTCTGTTCACCTTCATCCAGACTCTGTAAGCCTGAAGTCAAACCATAATCCAAACTGTTTACCCAATTGATGCCTTGCTGCAAATTTTCAATACAAACCACACTCAGCATCGGACCGAATAATTCGGTTCTGAATGAATAGTTACCGGGACGTACCCCCCACTTCACTGTAGGAGCCAATACATATTTATGCTTATCAAGAAAACGAGGTGGAACCAGCCAGGACTCCCCTTTTTCCAATTCCAAAGCTTTCAATAATTTATCATTCTTATTGGTAATCATCGGACCTACCACATTCCCTGGATTCCATACACTACCCACCTTCATACTAGTTGCGGCATCTTTTAACTTATCCTGAAAGTTCTTGTCCTCATAAACTGAGCGTTCTACCAGCAATAAAGAACATGCGGAACATTTTTGGCCGGCATTGCCAAAAGCAGAAGCCACAATATTCATAATAGCATGGTCACGGTCACCGGAAGCCGTCAAGATAATTGCATTCTTACCACCGGTTTCTGCCGACAATGGAGTAGCCGGATTACTGCGTGCAATATTTTGAGCAGTATCTGTCCCTCCTGTCAGAATAATATGTTTGACAGCCGGAGCCGTAGTTAATACCTTTAATGCCTCACGGTCTGTAATGATAACCTGCAAAGCCTCTTTAGGCACACCTGCATCCCAAAATGCCTTGGCAAACAACCATGCCACAGGGGCAGCAACAGTCGCCGGTTTCAAAATTACAGTATTTCCTCCTGCTAGTCCTGCCACAATACCACCAATAGGTATAGCACACGGGAAGTTCCACGGAGAAATAACCAAAATAGTCCCTTTAGGAGCAATGTCCACATCCGGTAGTTCTGCAAACTGCTTCATGCTAGTGCTATAAAAACGAGCATAATCGATACCCTCCGACACCTCCACATCCCCTTCCACTACTGTCTTCCCTGTCACGGCACACATACAACCTATCAAATCACCACGCATCTCACCCAGTCTGTTGGCAGCTTCATACATTATTTTATGCCGTTCCTGCAATGTAGTCTTTCTCCATCCGGCAGGATCTTTTTCGGCTATATCCAAAATTTTCATCACCTGTCCGGCATCAGCTTGTGACATTTCGCATACACAAACTTCATCATCCTGGCAACGGTCCATATATTTATGGCGTTTCTCACAAACCACCGTTTCAGCTCCTATCTGCAAAGGAATAATTTCAGGTGAATCCGTCGGCGACTTCTTCCACTTCGCAAAAATGTTCCGAACCCATTCCTGGTTCTGAGCCAAATCAAAATCAGTATCAGGTTCATTCTTCATTACATCAGCTGGTGGAACGGGAGTATAACGATGCAAGCGGTTTTGTGTACGGGCAGGAGTATGTGTAATAACATCTTTCATCTTATAAGCTTCCTCAAACTGGTTCTGTAAGAAACGCCAAGTATCCGTACCCGGTTTCAAATTGAACGAATGGGTCAGGAAGTTGTCCGGAGCCGTATTTTCATCCATACGACGGACCAAGTAAGATACTGCATTCAGGAAATGCTCATCTTTTACCACCGGCGCATATAGAATCACATGATTTCCCAATTGGGATTGAGCGCGCCATACATGGTCAGCCATACCTTCCAGCATCTCAAAAGTCATGTACTCCGCGCTTCCCAGCTTCTGACTCAACAGATAGGCGTATGCAATAGTGAACAAATTATGAGAAGCAACCCCCACATGCAACGCCTTTGCGTTTTCGGGTAATAAAGCACGTTCCAGAATATGCAAATAATTGGCATCCACTTCAGTTTTCGATGTCCTTACAGGATTAGGCCAGCCACGAAGGGAAGAAATAACCGTTTCCATTTCCAAATTACAGCCTTTCACCAGTCGCATCTTTAATGGTGCACCCCCATCAGCCACACGCGCTTTGGCAAATTCTAATAATTCAGTCTGAAATTCGTATGCATCGGGAAGATAAGCCTGCACAACGATGCCTGCCGAATAGTTTTTAAACTCCGGTCTGCTCAACACTTCTTTAAACAAGCGTAATGTAAAGTGAGCGTCCTTATACTCCTCCATATCCAGATTGACAAACTTGGAGCGTTTTACACCGTTCTCATCCACGTAAGGAAAGTCAATTGCTTTCTGATACAGTGCACACATACGTTTCACCAGCTCCGGAAAGCTTTCTTCATAATTCAGCGCATGAGTCTGCGCGTAGATACCCGATATTTTCACAGAAATATAATTGATATCAGGAGCTTCCAAGGCTTCCAGATAGTGGAAATAACGATGATCCGCTTCTCCGTTTCCTAAAACGACCTCGCCTAACAAATTCACGTTCTGACCAATCTTTTGTTTGAAACGGGTAGCCAGATGATCTGTCAATTTAGGACGCGCTTCGTTCAGAATTACTTTAGAAGTATCCATACGAAGACGCTTCTTTATGATTGGTATGGCTATGAAATCAAAATGATGACCAAAAGCCTGGTACATCTTAAAAAGGAAAGCATCACGCTTATTCAAGAACTCAGGTACACCATAACGGTCTATCAGCTTCTTGATACGTTCTGCCAATTTCTTACGATCACGAATTTGAGAAGATTCGTCCAGCATCTTCACCAAGAACTTTTTGTCCTGTGGCCGTTGTACCATAACGGCATATTTATGCTGTTCTTTACGTTCCTCACTAGTGATGGTTTGTTCACACGTGTTATAAAGCTTCAGTACCCATTCTTGTACTTCGGCGATAGTCGGTCTGTTGTCCATAGTAAACTCATGTTAATGTATAAGAATTAAGGATTAAAAAAAATCATAGGTAACAACTAAAGACATGAGCATCGTAGGACTGAACATAACGGCACGATACCGGTGCAAGGTCTGGAGAGCTTGCTGTGAAAACCGGTCAAATATAAGTTCTCTGCCCATAAGATGATTTCCTTAGAAAATGTAATTGTTCACATGCAAATATACACTAATTCTTTTATTATCAAAGGAAAAAACAAGAAATTATAAGAACTCGTTTAATTTTCATCAGCATTGTCATCAGTTTCACCGAACTTTAATTGATTTCTTTCAGTAAGACAGGTTCTAATCTGGACATTAAATATCCAATTCAAAGAAAGTAGGCTGATTGGAGGTCTCGCTATAGCCTTCCAACAGATATAAATCTGTACAGGCCACATGGATAGTGAATAAATAATTAACAGTATGTGAATAATATCCTTCGGGTAGAGCGATGCAATATAACTTACCTACCGTTTCCTGCACCCAAGAATAAGACTTTTTTTTAAAATCGGCTATAAACGCCGCTTTTCTGAAACGGTCCGAGATTTCACGTAAATAAAACTCACCTATATGATAGGCATTAACCAGATTAGGCTCATGGTGTGCAAATAACCAAAAATCATCCTGCAAACGAATACCTATCAAAGATCCTATATTAGAATGAATGCTATATAGAACAGACTCTCCACTATACAAACCATCCCGACATACAAACGCCACCTTCTCCAAGCAATAAAATATATCATAGGAAAGACCTTCATGCTCAACTTTCCAATGAAACAGACCCTTCTGTATCTGAAGCGCATACATCGGAACCGTCCACTGCCCGCAATCCAACAGGCACAATACATCGCAACCTCTTATCAACCTATGATAATCAGCCACACATTTATCCTGCGAATTCCAAACAATAATTTTCATCACTCAGGCTAGTTTTATCCATTCATTTTTATGGTACAAACATAAAAAGAGACGTGGGACCTGCTTAATATTTTATCTGCCTTAGAGGTATCCCCATACCAGCTGCACAAATAATAACAACAGTGTCCCACGTCTTTATGAATATACTAATCCTGTAAAGGAGTATAAACACAAGACGTGAGCGCTTGTTGTATTACACTTGTGCAGCTTTGAAAATTGGGGATTTTCTAAGACAAGGTAATATTTTAAACGCTCTTAATTATATATGTCCCTTCTTGTTTTCAAATGAATATTCATCTGTTTTCAAGAATTGGTACAAAGTTAAAAAAAGAGTTCTGATTAAAGTGAAATTAATCTATTTTTTTAAATAAATAATAACCCGGATGAATATCTGAAAGAGTTATTCCCCCATTACAGTAGCCACAATCTTGCGACCGCCTCCATGGTTGCGGAACTCACAAAGGTAAATTCCCTGCCAAATACCCATATTCAGTCGACCATCTGTAATAGGAATAGTAAGACTAGCTCCTATAATGGTTGACTTTGCATGGGCAGGCATATCATCCCAACCTTCCAAAGTATGTTCGTAATAGGGTTCGCGTTCCTTTATCAAGTGATTAAAAATAGATTCCATATCCGTACGAACATCCGGATCAGCATTTTCATTGATACTTAATGCCGCACTGGTATGTTTGATGAACAAATAAAGCAAACCTATTTGGGGAAGTGGAGGCAAATTGCGCACCACTTCATCAGTAATCAGGTGAAATCCCCTAGTACGGGGACGAAGCGTAAATTCTGTCTGAGATACCATAACTATTATCAACCTTTATGCATCCATATAGATGCCACTTTACGACGTACTGCTATTATATTAAACAAAGATACACCCACAAAAAGCAAAATACCTATAACCATGGCTGGTCCCAGATTTCCTTCTTCCAACTGTGGAAATAACTTTTCTATCATATCCATATAGCTATTCCGCACATAGATCACAATTCCCACCGATAAAAACAACACTACTGCATTGAGGCCCAATGTCAGCATTTGATAGGGAAGCGCCACCTTAGCCGGACTGTAACCTATCAATAACAGATTCTCCAACTTAGACGTATTCTTCTGCAGTAACAAGTAAATACTGAGCATCAAAATATAGAAAGAGAGTACACTGATAAGCAAACCTACAGAAAGCACAATTCCTACAATCACTTTCAAGAACCAGGTAGTCTTTCCCGCATCCAACTTGTCATCTTCTGTATCATATCCCTTGTCTTTAAAGAACTTGGCAATACGGTCGTCCGTAGGATTGTTCACTTCTACAATCAGTCGTGACGGTTCGCTTTTCTGCCCCGGAGCAAACTCATTGTTAGCCCACGCCATAAATGTTTCCGGAACAAGAATCGTATTCAGGCGATTGGAGAAACCTGCTATTTTTCCTTTAAAGTTTTCCGTATGCCCTGCACCAGTAATACGTATATCCAAATTAACCATACCCATCACCCCTTCCGACAATTGCGGCAGGCTCCGGCTTTGTGCAAAACCAAAGTTATACAGATTCAGATAATTACGGGGAATAATGATAGGAACAACCCGTTCATTTTCATCAAACTCCCATTTATCCAAGTTCACATCCACATACTCATCGGGTACAGACTCAAAGAACATGGCTGTAGACATGTGCAACCCCACGTTCTCCATCCCCATGCCTGCCGACACTTTAAATTGGGAAGGCATAAAAGCCCCTACTCCTTTGGTAAACGGCTGTTCGCTGATTTCAGCAATGTCTTGTTCGGAAAAAGTCTTGCTTTTTCCGACAAAGGAGCCCAATGTACTTACCTTTTTGCTTACTATCACATAGTCTTTCTTCATGAAACTGTCACCTTCCGTAAAAACAGGCAACACATCTTTATAAAACAGGGCACTCAGCAACACAATGACCATGCCGCACAGATTGGCAAAGAAAAAACCCGCCAATTGTGGGAAACTGATATGCTGACGTAATAATTTCCAAACCAACCTCATAGTTTCAACGTTTTTGTGTAGTTCAATTCCAAATGCTTGCCGATAGAGGTCACAATGATACCTGCCCCCTGTCTATCCGCTTCCTCCACCAATATCCGGGACATAATCCGTCCGTTTTCTTCATCCAAATGGCTGATAGGTTCATCTAGAAAGATAAAATCGAAAGGTTGACAAAGTGCGCGGACCAACGCCACACGCTGCTGTTGCCCGAAAGACATTTTAGCTACCGGTGTATCCCATTTATCGGCAATACCGAACTGTTCAAACCAAGCCTTGATTTCTTTTTTAGATTTAAATCCGGTCAACGAATTCTTCAACTGCACATTCTCCCACGCTGTCAGCTCCGTGAACAAACGCAATTCCTGAAACAACATGCTGATGGAACGTTTCCGAATCTCCACCCAGTCATGCACCGAAAGACTACGGATGTTTTTCTCGCCAAAACAAATGATACCTTGATAGTCGTTACGATATCCGTATATGTAGCTGCAAAGCGATGATTTCCCAGTGCCGGATGCTGCTTCCACCAAATAGGCTTCCCCACGTTGCAGGGTCAACAACTGATGCCAGACATCGGATATAATAGAATCCCTCCCTGCAAAAACAGCAGGAAGGGTCCGTTGTAATTCTATAGTATTCATAAGTTCTCTAATCCATGTACGATCAACTGTAGCACGTTGACTTCTTTATCTTTCATAACAATATTTATTTGACCGCTTCTCCAATCGGGAGCCATCACATCCACATAGTCGCAAGATCCCAAAATAGCATTAAACACGGCGGCATCACTACCCAGCATACGGGTTAACCGAGGATTCTCCTGAACGTCCTTCACCAACTGCGCCGCATTGAACGCCATAAAGAAACGGTTTTTCACCACCTCTCCGGCCCAAGAAGTATTCTGCAAAGAAACTCCGTAACGGCGGCCTGCCTCATCTGCCAGTCTTTCATTGTTCGAGATATAAAGCAGATTATCCTTCACACCAAACCAAATGCTCTGGCGATACATACGGAACTCATATTGGTCTTTGCCCGTAGAGTTCAATTGCATCTGCCCACCGGTCATAGCCAACAAAGGTCTCAGGTCTTCGAAGGACTGCAAAAAGTCTTTATTCGTTACATCAGCATAAATCAGCAAGTCATTATTTGACAAGGAACTATAGCCAACAGCAACATCCCCATGAATAGAAGAGAATATACCTTCAATATCTATTGGCAACATCGGATTATCCAACGCTTGCTTGATGGTAGGATTTTCGCAAAGTAAATCATAAATTCCTTTTCCATCGATATTACCACCTGCCCAAACCAACGTATTAGCAGGGAAATACTCCAAATAAGCTCCTTTGATGAGTGCGGAAACAGCCGACTGCTTTTCATACATAGCAATCAAATCCTTATTTTCAATCAATGTTTCCATCTTCACTACAATTTTACCTTTTTCGAAAGTAGCGGAAACCAGATATTTGATATCTTCCAATTTCAAATAGGCAGGCATTCCCATTCGCATCTGCATGGTAATATCATTAGGAATAAATGACATATTCATCACAGTGACAATTTCACCCTTCGACGAGGCCAACTTACCAAAGTCTGTGGTCTTTACATAGCTGTTTTCAGCATCCTGGCGCATCAATGAAAGCAAACTTCCTTTCAAGCTGAGAGCATCTCCTTTATTACTTCCCATCAACAGGAAAGTGCCCTTATTAAAAGCGCACAGCGCCGTACCCATCTGTGTCCATGTACATCCGCTTTCGCTTTTCAATTCCGTACATATCTGCTCCTCCTTCAACGCCTCCAGCAAATCTTCCACTTTACCTTCATCATCTACTTTTGCCAATAAAGCAAAAGCATTAGAATGAGGAGTAATGAACATATATACTTTATCAGTAAAAGACAAGCCGGATTCAGACGGGCTTTTAATAATCTTCTCGGCAGTTTTATAGGCCTCTCCTTCCAGACCGCTTTTTAATGCGTCCGTCAGTTTGGCTACCACCTTTTCTCCCCCTTTACCGTTTATGCCACTCTTCTCTGCCATTGTTTTGAAATCGAATGACATGACCATTGCCGCATCCTTAGGAATAGCATTGGCATATTCACTTTTAGACGAACAGGAAGCCATAAGCAGCATGATCGCCACCAATGCAAATCCCCAAATACCTTTTCTCATATTCTTATTTTTGGTTTAATAAATTCAGTGTATGACAGGCTACCAATGCGGCTGTTTCCGTGCGAAGACGGGACTTTCCCAAACTAACAGGCTGAAAACCTGCCGCTATAGCCTTAGCCACTTCTTCCTCGCTAAAATCCCCTTCCGGACCTATCATCACCAAAGCATCTTCTCCGGAACGCAATATATCTTTCAACAAAAGTTTTTCCCCTTCATAGCAATGGGCGATGAACTTCTGCCCTTTAAAATCCCGTGAAACAAACTTATTAAAGTCCGTCATTTCATTCAGTACCGGCATAGTCGCCTTTAACGATTGTTTCACTGCCGATACCAGAATTTTTTCAATACGTTCTTTCTTGATTACTTTCCGCTCGGAATAACGGCAGTTCAAGAAAGACAGTTCATCAAAGCCTATTTCAGTCGCTTTCTCTGTAAACCATTCAGTACGATCCATATTTTTAGTGGGAGCCATGGCAATATGCAACCACCCGTTCCACCCTTTTTCCTGCGGAATCGTTTCCGTTACCTTCACTTGGCAACGTTTACCGCTTGCAGCACTGATTACAGCCTTGTAAAAACAACCTTTTCCATCAGTCAACATTATCTCATCGCCTATGGAAAGACGCAAAACCCGTAAACAATGTCCTGCTTCCTCTTCTGGAAGTTCAAGGTTACTCGCTATATCAGGGGTATAAAAAACATGCATAGTTCTTCTTGTTTTTCAATTTATATATCAAACTATCGTATTCTCCTCCTCTTGTTCCCGTCGTTTTATCTCATCACGCAAACGGGATGCCTGCTCATAATTCTCTTCTTCTATAGCCTTTGACAATGCTTCTTTCAGCATCACCACATCAACTGTATTTACATTGACAGAAAATGCCGTATTCCCAACTTCATGCAACTGTTCACTTTCCATGATCTCATTAGTAGTATAAACAGGACATCCGCAACGCATAGCCAACGCAATCGCATCGGAAGTACGTGAGTCTATTTTAAATACCTCACCCTCCTTTTCCAAAAACAGATAGGAATAATAGACTCCATCCTTTACCTTATATATCAACACTTTCTTTAAAGCAGCCCCCAACTCTTTGGTCACTGTCAGAAAAAGATCGTGCGTCAATGGTCTGGGCATCTTATATTCCATCATTACCACCTTAATAGCCTGCGCCTCCAACGAACCGATAATAATAGGCAGCTTACGGTTACCATTCACTTCTTCCAACACCAGCGCATATGCATCCGCCGGCTGCAATGTAGAGGACATATCATGTACCTTCAATTCTATTTCATCCATAATTTTAACTTCCCTTCTACCACTCCTGTTTACATCGGATATGGTCAAAAATAATTTATTAAACTTGCCTGGGATTATGCTTATACTTGAATATGACAGCAAACAATACCGCAACCACCAAGGCATATCCTGCAAAAACAAACCATGTCATACTCCATCCCTCCATCTGCGGAGCAGTGCTGTTCATATCAACAAAACGATTTACCACAGCCTGAGCTCCCAACGTTCCCACCGTCGCACCAATACCATTTGTCATAATCACGAACAATCCCTGAGCACTGGAACGAATGGATAAATCAGTCTCATTGTTAACAAACAACGAACCTGAAATGTTGAAGAAGTCGAAAGCCACACCATACACAATCATGGACAGTACAAACATCCAGACACCCGGTCCTGGATTCCCCAGTCCGAACAATCCGAAACGAAGTACCCATGCCAACATGGCTATCAGCATAACGCGCTTGATTCCGAAATGCTTTAATACAAAAGGTATTAATAAAATACACAACGTTTCCGACACCTGAGACAAAGATATCAATGCGTTAGCATGATTCACTCCAAACGTATCAGCATACTCTGGAACTCCCCTGAAACTGCTGAGAAACGGATTGGCAAAACCGTTGGTTATCTGTAAAGAAACCCCCAACAACATAGAAAATATAAAGAAAACAGCCATCTTTTTCTGTTTGAACAGTGTAAACGCCCGCAATCCCATAGCATCTACCAGCGATTTCTGTTCTCCACCACGACTTACAGGACACTCGGGCAAAGTAAGCGCATAAATGGCCAGTATCACTCCAAAGCAAGCACAAGAAAAGAACTGCATATAATTATTTTGGAATCCCAAGATATCCGTCAGCAACATAGAACAGATGAAACCAATCGTTCCAAAAATACGGATAGGAGGAAAAGCGATGACAGGATCCAGTTTTACTTTATCCAGTGCGGTATAGGCTACCGAATTTGTCAATGCCAATGTTGGCATATAAAAAGCTACACTAAAAGAATAAAATGTAAATAAAGTACTGAAATTAACCGCTTCACCATCCACGTAGCCATACCACCCGGCAGCCACCATAAACACGGCAGCCATAAAATGACAGAAGCCATATAATTTTTGAGCAGGCACCCATCTGTCGGCAATAATTCCCATTACAGCAGGCATAAACAAGGAAACAATCCCCTGCATGGCGTAAAACAGGCCTATCCTAGCACCCAAGCCAATATTAAACAAATATGTCCCCATGGAAGTAAGATAAGCCCCCCATACGGCAAATTGTAAGAAGTTCATGACTATCAGTCTGAGTTTCATTCCGGTAATTTCGTTTTTCATCTTTCTTCTTTAATGTGTGTTTTTTATATTACTTGCAAAGATATAAAACAATTCGATTTTTCATGGAGATTCATCTTAAAAAACAAAGCCTCTCCGGTGGTTTCACAACTTCCGGAAAGGCAAGACAATTAAAAAGTTTTTGTAATCTAACTAAAAGAGAGTGTTTTATTATCTGGTGTTCGTGAAAAATAATGCCATTATCTATTCAGCTATGGCATAAGCATCCAGTCCTTTCAATGACTGGCGGATAGTTTTCTGCATCTTCTCCATCTCTTCCCGGCTCATTTGGCGCACCTCTATACCGGAATCTCTTAGATTATTCCCCAATTCAGCCATCTGCTCATTGAACGAATCCCAATATTCCGAATCAAGGACAGCAGAATACACTTCTTTCCCATCCTTCATCGGACTGATAATAACGGTCATGCTTACATTTCCGTTTTCATTGACATTAAGGGTGTAAGTACGTTTCTCATTATCCATCTTATAAATGAATGTAAAATTCGCTTTCTGCGCCTTGCCCCTTCCCTTCGGCATATCCTTAATGGCAGTTTCTGCATATTCCTCATCCTTCTCGAAAGCCTCAATCAACCTTGCGCCTATTTTCTCATCCTTTAACGAAAAACTTTTCACCACCTTTACCACTTTGCGGGTTTTAGAGTCACGTTTCGTTACAGAGTTGATAGCCACATCATCCCGCTTTTCCAATTCTGCCGCCATTTTATCAATATTCTTCTGGGCCATAACCTTGCCTGTTCCACCACACAGCAGCAAAACAGCCGCCAATGCACTTCCTAAAATAAACCTTGTTTTCATATCTTATTTTTTATGTTTTTTATTCGCTTACCAATAATTCCTTTTCTTCTATCTCTTTCTCGGAACGATGAATTTCTTCCACACGTTCCTGGGCCAGTTTCTCCACCCGTTCCGCCTTTTCCAATGTTTCAATAATACAAGGCATAATCTGTTTCACATCCGAAATGCGCTTGCCTCCCACTTCCACATAACTACCTTCGTAGCACGACCACTCACCACTTCCGTCTGCTTGGTTTTCCGAATAGAAAATAAAACCTAACCCCAGCGCAATGACCATCATTGCCGCTATACCGGCACTCCAGACAGCTATTGGAATACGCTGATAAAAGCTTTCTTTTCCAACCACCGGTACCTTTTCTGATTTCTTTCCTCCAGCAACCTCCTTCTGTCCGTCTGGCTGCAACATACCCGGTTCTCCCTGCATACCTCCCTCATACCAGGCAAACATCGGAGCATATCCCATCAGATGAGAAGGTACATCCCCTGTATGGAAGAAACGATAAATAGCCTGCTCCTCGGCATTCGTAGTTTCCCCTTCCAAGAAACGGTTAATGTATTCTTCTATATTCCTCTTATCTAATTCCATACCTTACTGTGTATCATAAATTGTTCTTTTACTCTTTTTCTAGCTCTCGACAAATTGGTTCGTACCGCCACCGGCGTACTTCCTGTGAGACGGGCTATCTCCTCTACTTCGAAACCTTCCAAGTGCTTCATGCGGAGAATAGACTGTTGCAAGTCAGGTAAAGTACCTATTACTTCCAGTATCTCCTGCATATTCTCTTCCTCTACCAGTTTCATTTCAGGGTTTTCACCTCCACCAATGCTGATGCCTTGCTCCAAATCGACTTTCTCTATTCGAATACCTCGCAAACGATTAATACACAAATGCTTGGTTATAACAATAGCCAGTGCATCCACGCTACGATATTGGTCCAGACGGTCGCGAAGAAACCAAAGTTTCAACAGTACATCTTGTACTGCATCTTCTGCCTCATCGGAGTCTTCCAGATAACGGATAGCCATTCTTAACAAAGCCGGCCGCATTCGTTTTGCCTCTATTTCAAATCTATTTTGTTCCATGTTCACTAGTATGACACATAGAGGTAGGGAAACGTTACATCAAAATGAAAAATAATTTGCCGACATGTCAATTTGCTAATATACCAATAACCGTGTGGGCATATATAGCACCCCTAATTAGCACATCAGCAAATTGACAGATTAGCAAATTATTCAAACTTATAAACCGTATGACTATGAAAAACCTCTCCCGGCCGGAGTACAGTACTGGGGAATTCAGGCTGATTGGGGCTATCTTGAAAATGCATCGTTTCGAAACATACCGCCGAACGGAAAGGATAAGCTATCCCCCTTTTACCAGTCATTTTTCCTTTCAGTCCATTACCGGTATAGATTTGTATTCCCGGTTCGGTGGTGAAGATCTCCATCTTACGCCCGCTTGTTGGATCATACACCCAAGCAGCCGGCCTTGTATCATCTCCTTTCGTATTCAATTCCCAAGTATGATCGTATCCGTTTACTACCTTCAATTGCGGATAATCCGCATCTATACGTTCTCCAATAGTATGCGGCATACGGAAATCAAGGGGAGTACCGGCCACCGGGAGATATTCTCCTGTGACACATTTCTTATCATCGTATGGAGTAAAGCGATCTGCATCTACCCAAAGTTGCTGGTCTTCCACGCTTTTTGTAAAGTCTCCCGAGATATTAAAAAAAGAATGATGAGAAAGATTAAGTACCGTGGGTGCATCCGTAGTTGCCTCGTATGTCAAATCCAGTGCATTCTCATCCTCACCAAGACTATAGACTAACGTCACTTTCAGGTTTCCGGGGAAACCATTTTCTCCATCAGGGGAGAGATAAGACAGACGAACCGTATATGTATCTGCCTGTTCCACTTTCCATATTCTATCGGCAAAACCGGGATTCCCCCCATGTGATATATGTCCGGACTTCCCATTGTTAGGGACCAGCTTATGCTCTACCCCATCCAGTGTGAAACGCGCATTCAGAATACGTCCTATATAGCGTCCTACCGTAGAACCAAAATTCTGCCGTTGTTCCATATACTCACCAATCGTGGAAAATCCACACACTACATCTTCCCTTTTTCCATTTTTGTCGGGTACAAGGATAGAAACTACTCGCGCCCCATAGTTCGTGATATAGACCTCCATCCCTTTTTTGTTACTCAAAGTAAATAAATCGGTATACTGCCCATTCACTTCTGTCTGAAAATCCTTACGTTGTAATCCTGAAGCAGTGACCTGCTTGTCGTCGTGACAAGAAGAAAGCAGCATCAACAAGCCCATACAAACTATACCATGTTTTCCACTCATATCATTCATTTTATAGGTTTTAAATGCCACAAATGTAAATCCTCCGATGGAAAATAAGAAAAGCCGGCCTTTCCTTTTTCAAGGGATGACCAACTTTTCAACTATTTCAACCAATTTTTACCCGATTACTTCTTCTCTTTCAGCAATAGAGTAGTATGATGACTATCCTCCCATTCGGACATCAACCGATGAAAATCTGCATAATCGGTGGGAGTTATCCATTGTTTGTTCAGTCGCAACGAACGGATTACTTCCGTCTTATCCTCTGTAGTCTGTACGGTTATTTTCAATTTCCCTACCGCATTGACTATTTCTTTTGCCTTTTGCGGAGTACATACCTGCATATCCGACGGAACATTTACTATGCAAATATAGGTTTCATCCGTCATACCAGGAAGCAACAGGTTCGTAGTACGTTCTGTATTTCCAAAGCCATAACCATTCATGGCTATTCCGGTTTTAGCGCGAGGCAATGTTATCAGACGATAGCCCCCTGCCAACGTTTTACCTGTTTCAGAAGTGACTGTTATCGTATCCGTTTCATAAACCGGTTTATTCTTCACTTCCAAAACCGCTTTCTTACCATCCAACGTATTGACAGGCTGATATTCCTGTATGCCCGCTATGACAGGAGAGTCCAGAAACAACTGGCTGATAGCGCCCAATCCCAAACAATTATCCGGTGCTTTTACGCCAAAAGCAACCTTAACCTCACCTTGTAATCCTGCCGCCTGCAACAATCCTGCAAGCAGATTTATCTTTTCCGCTTCCGTGCCATAGGCAGTACGGATTACTTCAGTTGCCGGACGGATCCGGTATCCTGTTTCGGACAAAGACAACCGGGACGTGCCCAATCCATGTACATAGTTCATCAGGACAGCTTCCTTTTCATCCGCATTTTTTCCTTGCAATAATTTTTGTGCCAAAGCCATGACCTCTTTTTCATGAGCTGCCGTAAATTGAGATTTCAGCACTTTCAAAGCATCGGCCATCGACGGATACGTATTTGCTAAAATAACCGGTATATTTCCTGATAAAGCAGGAGTACTTTCCATAGGATAATAAGCAGGAATATTTTTCAGTGTCCAAGTAACAACTTTACTTCCATTCTCATTTTTCACTACCGGCGCAGCTTTTCCGTTTATCAATGCATAATTCAAAGGCTTGTCCTCAGGAACCGACACACTACAGATATATTCTTTGACGGGCGATAACTCCTCTACCGGCACATATACATCCAGCCCGGGCAAATAACCGGGACGTGTGATAACCGAGTAATCCAAACAAATAGTCGCTCCCAACTCCAGTCCCGTATGTACCACCACCATCTCTTTCAGTCCGTTATAGGCAGGAGCATCAGCCGCCGCAGCAGGAAGAACCTCTACAAATGCATTTTCGGGAGTCTTTACTATCTTCCCGTCTTTCTGGCGAGTATAAGATTCATGTATCTTCAATTCCTGATATGCCGGATTGTAAACAATGAAGCTTTCACCATACAAACCATTCATCGCTGCATGTGTAAATAAAGTCAACTCCTTATATACCCGCATTTCCTGACTACCGTCCTTATGTAATGTATAAGTCTTGGCTAACTTCCCAAATTCTGCTTCAGAAGCCGCTTTTGCCGGAAGAGCTGTCAATAACAACACTCCCAAGCATACATATATATAATAAATCTTTTTCATGTCGCTTTACTTTTTAATCACCAAATAATCACCGTATGCTTTATGAGCTTCCACCGCTTTACGGAAGCTATCCCAATCCGACGCTTCATATACACGCTTTTTCAAAGCCAGACGATTATGCAGGACCACCCGGTTTCCTTTTTGTAGAAGCGAGCCTTCAAAATCGGCTCCCGTTCCCTGCATGGTATCCTCCTTTGGCCCATTTATCAGCCTATAGCCTGATGGCAATTGAATGGTTTCATCCAATTCCACCAAACGGGAGCAGGCGTCTTTAAAACCATACTTCCGTTCCTTCATTTCTGTATCAATCCGTAGATAAGAGCGTACCTGATTATAAAGATTATTCATTACCAAAGGCTTGAACAACATTTCCTTCTCCCCTTGCATGGCATAATCCGGAATCTCGTAGCGGAAAATAATTTGGATAGGAGCAGCTTGATAATCTTTAGGATTCCTGCCATAATCTACACTCAGCAATCTGGCTTTAGGAGAAACAGCCAGCAATTGTCTTTCCATAGTCGCACGCCACTGGCTCTGAAAACCTCTTGTAAAGATGCTGCGTATATTGCTGTCACTCTGTCCCTCGGCTTGAATGGTAAATGTACCACGCAAAGTACCATTAGCGTCCAAGCGGTTGTCTGCCTTGATGCGTACATAGTGATTTTCCGGAGCAGAAACAGGAGTCAGACAGAGATCGGAACCTTCAGGTACACCGGGCAGATAATTCTGCTGTTGCTCGGCACTACTCCACAACTCACGGCAGAAAGGAACCCATGTGGGGTCTAACGGCATATAAGTTCCATCAGCAAGTTTCACCACAGCTACACAATGATTGAAATGATCCGCAGGAATACTTTCGACACGACTGCCCGCCATCGTCATGGCCGGATAGGCCTCGAACCCCGCCATGCGCAGAAAAGAAACCAAAGTTCCTGCTATATCTTTACACACGCCGCAACGATCCGTATAATTCATTTTAGTATCATGTAACGTATAGCCCTCTCCTTTTCCCATAGAGATACCTGCATAACGGATATTATCCGCTACCCAATGGGTCAGTACAGCTATTTTCTCCATTTCGGTTTTCTTTCCTTTTATCAGTTCGTCCACTTTCTTCTGCGCTTCGGGCAGTGGAGCAAAGCTTCCATAATCCTCATTGACCTTATTGAACCACAAAGACTTGTCTTTCCAATGAGGAGTAGAAGACATCATCAGTTTAGGAGCTGCATCAAACAAATCTACCATATTCGGCTCCCGCCGGAAAGGCATCATGTCCTCCATAGCAAAAGTATAAGCCTTTCGTCCGTCTTCATAACGCATGGACGATGTACATTCTCCTTGATAAAATTGAAATTGCATCTCTTTTTCCATAGGAATACTGACCTTGTACACTTTACGCACGGTAGGCTCACTGCTCCAAAATGGAACAATGTCATAGAACTGGCCACGCATGGGAGGTATAAACCGGGAATCATCCTCAGGAACAGCTCCCAGCAAAGCGTATGTAAATCCCTTTTTCGCTATTTCATAATCTATGACATCACCGGGGTTCAAAGCCCCCACTTCTATCATAATCTGTCGTGCTCCCCAATAAATAGCACGGGCCGGAGCCGCATAGTCACAGGTCTTCTTCACATCCACCTCTTCAATCTGCCCGTCAGCATGATATATCGTCACACGTTTAAACTCGGCATGGGCCGTCAACGGATCATAATCATATTTAATCACCCGGTTAGCTACTGCTCCTTTAGGAGTCTGCACCTTGATAACCTTACATACGGCAAATGATCCCTGCCCTGTCGGTTGCACTGACACCGATGTACTGTCCAGCAACGCCACACAGTCAAACTTGGCATACGATTCTCCTTTCGCAGCTTCCTCATAAAGTTTCCAGCCCTGCCCGTAAGTTGTGACCGAAGTGAGAAGAAAGCAAGCCAATGTTGCATAAAGTTGTTTTCTCATGTTTCTCATCTATTTTGTTTTAACCTAACAAATGTAGGCAATAATCTTCTATTTCACATCTATTTTATAGAAAAACTCCTGTTCTTATGCAGTCTTTTATTCTCCCCTGTATCTTTATATAATAACATGACAAAAGAAAAATGAATGACGCAGAACTAATAGAAGGATGTAAAGCCGGAAAGAGGGAAGCTTTGGAAACCATATACAGACTCTTCTCCCGCCAAATGTATGGAGTGTGCTGTCGCTATGTAGGCGAAGAATCGGCCTTGGACGTCATGCATGATGGATTCATCAAAGTATTTTCCGCCATCGACCAACTACATGCCACCGACCTGCATGGATTCAAATCCTGGGTCACCCGTATCATGGTAACTACCTCCTTGCATCATCTCCGTAAACAGAAAACCTGCTTTTTCCTTTCTGTAGATGATCTGGAAGAAGACATGCAGCCTGTGGACGAAGAAGGTATGATTTCGATTCCTATTGAAACCTTGATGAAATTCATAGCTGAATTACCGGCAGGCTATCGCACAACACAATACGTGACGAGTACCCGTTCCATTTCAACCTACAATTGGGAGTGCGCTGGAATTATTAAGGAAACTTCATGCAGTCTTTTGTCCATCCTTGTATCTATAGGATAAAAAGACAGCCATGCAAAAAAGACATCAAGACAGACAATGTTATTTTAACGAACTAGCAAACACATCACGCAGTTTCTATATAGACTATGTAAAGCAATTTATCTCCCTCAGCTCTTCTACCCACATACTGGAAATAGGTTGCGGAGAAGGAGGTAACCTGCTCCCCTTTGCCGAACTAGACTGCAAGGTAACAGGCATAGACCGTGCAGCCAGCCGCATACACCAGGCACAATCCTTCTTCGCCGCCTCCGGCTACAAAGGAGAATTCAGGACGATGGATTTCTTCAACTTCTCTTCAGTTTCCCGTTACCAGCTCATCCTGATACACGATGTCATTGAACACATCAGTAACAAAGAAGAATTCTTCCGTTGCCTCTCTCCTCTTCTAGCTAAGGGAGGCATCATATTCTGGGGATTCCCGTCTTGGCAAATGCCATTTGGCGGACATCAGCAAATTTGTCACAACCGGTTCGTCTCCTCTCTTCCTTTCATCCATTTATGTCCCGATATATTCTATCGGTTTCTGCTCAGATGTTTCCATGAAACACCATCATGTATCGAAGAATTATCAGACATCAAACGCTGCCGCATGACCATAGACGCCTTTGAACAATTTGCTGAAAAGTATGGATACGAAATAATCGACAGACAATTATGGTTCATCAACCCACACTACCAACAGAAGTTCCATCTGCGGCCACGAAAATTATATCCTGTACTGGCACAGTTAAAACACATCAGAAATTACTTCAGCACCTCCTGTTTCTATATAACACGCCACCGTGATCTTCATCCTTAAGGCAACCAATTTATACTATTTTCATGTTTATATCAATAGTTTGTTTCTCTTTTATCAAGAATTGGACTACCTTTGTAATCCAAATTTAATGTATTGACTTTATGCCGACATTTTTCATCATTCTTATCTTTACATACCTTGGAGGAAATGCCTACATATTTTACAGAGGTTTGCAAACATTATCCGGCTTTCCATACGGAATCAAGATTTTATTGACTATTTTATTCTGGCTAGCTGCACTGTCCTTTTTCGGAACGATGCTAAGTCGCAATGTGAAGATACCGTTTTACTTATCCCACACAATGTATGAGGTCGGGACAGGCTGGCTGATATTCACTTTATATATGGTCTTGTTTTTACTTTTCTTTGATTTATTGAAACTGTGCTCTATTTCTTTCAACCAGAGTTTCATGACTTCTTTACTGGCCACATTCGTCTTGTTGGGATATGGATACTATAATTATCGCCATCCCAAGATAAATACTGTCAACATCACGCTCACCAAACCGCTGACCGATAATCGGCGTCCTATAAAAATAGTTGCAGTGAGCGATATACATTTGGGCAACGGCACAGGAAAAACGTCTTTGAAGCAATATGTGAAAATGATTAACGGACAGAATCCGGACTTAATCCTAATTGGAGGCGATTTAATTGATAACAGCGTAATACCTCTTTATGCTGAAAACATGGCTGAAGAACTAACGGAATTAAAAGCACCACTGGGAATCTACATGGTCCCCGGAAACCATGAATATATCAGCGGGATAGACAAAAGTATCCAATTTATACAAAATACTCCTATACAACTACTGCGCGACTCGGTTGTCACACTTCCCTGCGGCATACAACTGATAGGACGTGACGACCGTAGCAATGCCAGACGACTTCCATTACAAAAGTTAATGGCCCGTATAGATAAAAGCAAACCGGTTATTCTGTTGGACCATCAGCCTTACCAACTGGCAGAGAGTCAGGCAGCCGGTATCGACTTACAGTTCAGCGGACACACTCACCATGGACAGGTTTGGCCCATGAATTGGGTAACAGACCATCTTTATGAACAAAGTCACGGCTATCGCCAATGGGAAAACAGCCATATATATGTTTCCAGCGGATTATCTTTATGGGGACCTCCTTTCAGAATAGGAACCGAGAGTGAGATGGTAGTATTACAACTTCATTAAAAAGCCTGCAACCTTTCTATTATTGACATTTTGAAGCATTCCTGCTCATTACCCGTTATCTAAGCTTTTTCTTCCATTACATTAAGCTCTTTCTTCCAGCCACCTAATACAGACTCCGACAGTGGACTATACAGACGCTTATAATAGACTGTATAGTCCATTCGAAGCGACTGTATAGTCCACTGTCGGAGTCTGTACTACATAACCGTAAAAATCTCCTTAATCATCAGCCCGAAAAGGCTTAGGAAAGCGTGTATAAAGCTTTAGGACCAAGCAGAGCGAACTTTATGCTGCCTGGATTGAAGAAGAACGAATCCTATCAAGAAAAATCCCACAATGGATATAAACGGAAAAACAAGCATAGGCCTGTCACCCCAAAAGAGAAAATGTAAGGAGTGGAAGAAAAAAACAGAGCAAATCTTTCTTTCAGGAAGAAGCTTTAAAAAACGGTCTATATCATATATAAAAAAAGAAGGGTATCTATCCCAGACACCCAATCTTCATTAACCTTAAATCTAATACCATGAAAAACACAGTGCAAAGATAAGGAGTTTTATGTTATCAAACATAATAATACTACAACTATTCGCTTCTGATTAACATCATTTAAACTTTAATGGCGCTTTTGCAGATTCAAATCCTGTAAAAACACCATTGTACTATATAATATATAAATAAATCGAATTATTCCACATACAGCACCAGCCCTTTCAAATACTCTCCTTCAGGATGGTAAATATTTACGGGATGATCTCCCGGCTGAGTCAATTGATGCAGAATACGTACACTACGTCCGCTTTGTGCCGCAGCTGTAAATACCGCATTGCGGAAATTCATCTTATCTACCACCTGCGAGCAAGAGAAAGTAAACAGAATACCTCCCGGTTTGATTTTCTCAAATGCTTTAGCGTTTAGTTTCGTATAGCCACGCAATGCATTGCGGAGAGCATCCTTGTGTTTGGCAAATGCAGGAGGGTCAAGAATTATCAAATCATATTGATCTCCCATACGATCCAGGTATTTAAAAGCATCCTCAGCATACGCCTTATGACGGGTATCACCCGGAAAATTTAATTCCACGTTCATATTGGTAAGATCAATAGCTTTTGCCGAACTGTCTACCGAATGCACCAGATTCGCGCCTCCACGCATGGCATAAAAAGAGAATCCTCCTGTATAACAGAACATATTCAATACATTACGCCCTTTGGCATAACGTTCCAACAAATGACGGTTCTCACGCTGATCCACAAAGAAACCCGTTTTCTGTCCTTTCAGCCAATCTACATGGAATTTCAATCCGTATTCCATCGCTATGTTTTCGGGACTTCCTCCTTTGATGAAACCGTTCTCCGGTCCCAAGTCTGCCTTGAAAGGCAACGTAGTTTCTGATTTATAATAAATGTTCCGGACTACATCCCCCATCACTTCAGACAAGGCATCGGCTATCTCCATACGGTAAACGTGCATTCCGGCCGAATGTGCCTGCATCACGGCTGTATGATCGTATACATCAATAATCAAACCCGGCAAGTTATCCCCTTCGCCATGAACCAGACGGTAAGTGTTATTTGCAGGATTACCAGCCAAACCCAAACTGCGACGCAAATCATAGGCCACTTCCAGTTTATGCTTCCAGAATTCATGATCAATCTCACCTTCCTTGAAAGAGAGCACGCGCACGGCAATACTTCCTATCTGGAAATGCCCGCAAGCTATAAATTCTTTCTTTGAAGTGTACACATCCACTATCTCGCCTTCTTCGGGTTCTCCCTCGATGCGCTGGATAGCTCCGGAGAATACCCACGGATGGAAACGCTTTAACGACTCTTCCTTACCCGGTTTCAGGTATACTTTTTTATAAGCCATTTGTATTTACTGTTGTTTCTATTGGTTCTTCCTCTTTTATCTCATAATCACCCGTACGTTCCAATTCCGTCAGGCAATTGTAAATTTCCACACAAGCCCACGCATCTGTGGCTGCATATAGTTTTTGTCCCTCGCTAAGCACATCCGCCTCCCAATTGGAAAGACGCTGGCTTTTTGAAATTTTCTGATCAAACAGATTGGCGAAAATTTTTTGCAGACTCCGGTCAGCTATGCCGAATCGTCCTACATAGTCCTGCAACTCTATCCAGTTACCCCGGTCGGGATGCACATTCTCACGTTTCCTCAACGAATTAAAATCGTCTTTCAGCGACAAACCTATCTTCAAGGTATCGCTCATCAAAAACTCTTGCAGAGAATCAGGCATACCTATCCGGTTCAGACGGAACAAGAAACAGGTATCTTGCGTAGATATTTGCAACAAAGCCACTTTATGGGTAGTACCTCGCTTGAAAGACGGACGTGTTTCCGTATCCACCCCCACTATGCGCTGATCTTTCAGGTAGGCTACTGCTTTCTCGGCCTCGCTCTCAGTATAAATTACAAAGATACGTCCGGGAAAAAGCACCTTGGGCATTGCTGCTATCTCGGCTTTAGTAATCGTTTTTTTTATTTGTTTCATAATAATGAATTCTCATCTTCCATTTCTTCCTCCTCGTCATCATCGGCAGGAGTATACTTTACATCGTGTAAGGCACGCATGGTGTTTACCAAACGCTGCCCCCAGAATTCCCTGAAATGTTCCTTACAGACTACTAACGAATCATTCATCGTTTCGTTCAGTCCCAGTTGGAATACGCTGATAAAGTCTTTCAAATCCTGATAAATATCCGCCAAATCTTCTGAAATACATTTCTTGATGGGCGTGTCACTGTATGCCATATCCGGCAAGAACACTTCCAGATAATCGTCCTTTGCCCCCAACACACCGGCCACAGTCCTACGTATCAGTTCATAATCTTCTTCAGTAACGAAGATTTCAGGCTCATCCTCTCCTATCGGTTCACATGGAGGCAACAAAGTCGCTTTCAAATAAAGCAACGGAAGTATTTTTAAGGCAGTATCTACAAAATCATAGCGTTTCATATCACGGGCACGTTCCAGAAAACCACAATATTCGGCGGCCACCGTCACAAATTCTACTGTATTTTTGTCAAATATCACCTGACTGTACTTTTCCATAAACATTAAAATTGAATCGCAAAGTTAAGAAAAAAGAGATTAAATAAGGCAATAATTAATGTTTTTCATGTACATTTGCGAAATAATAAATAGAATGAAGACGTATGGCAAAGAAAAAATCAGATAAGGAGACAGAGCCTAAAAAGGTATCAACCAAACGATTCTCCGCTTTTTTTAAGAATGAAACAACGCATTTTGTAATCGGATTGATTAGTGTTATTTTTGCTGTTTATCTGTTGCTGGCATTTACCTCTTTCTTCTTTACGGGAGCAGCGGACCAAAGTATTTTGGACAACCAGCAGCCGGGTGAACTGATGCAGACTACCAACCATGTAAAGAACTATGCCGGAGCACGCGGCGCACAGCTTGCCGAATTCCTTATAAATGAATGTTTCGGACTGGCAGCTTACTTTATCATTTTGTTCCTGGCAGTAGTGGGTATGAAATTAATGAAAGCCTATCAGTTCCGCATCTGGAAATGGTTCATGTCCTGTTCCATCCTGCTCATCTGGTTCTCCATCACACTGGGTTTTATTTTTGACGGCACTTTCGGAAACAGTTTCATCTATCCGGGCGGACTGCACGGATACAATGTAAGCAACTGGCTGATTTCACAAGTAGGTATACCTGGCTTGGGATTGTTATTGTTCATCACAGCACTGTTGTTCTTTGTGTATTTAAGCAATGAGACCATACAGATTATACGCAAGGCTTTGCACCCTAATTTCAAACGGAAGAAAAAAGGAGAGCAAGCTTCTTCTGCAGCTGAAGAAAGTCCGGTCAAAGAAACTCCCCGAAAGGAAGAGAACAAGAAGGAATTCTCCAATCCCGGACCTGCCATTGTAGATTTCGAACTGGAACAGCCGGAAAAGATAAAGGAAGAAGTGGAAGACCAGGTCCCTTTCCCTTTTGAGAACAACCAGGTTGCTGGACCGGAAATGGAACAGGAACCTGCCTATGTGACTGAAGAAGAGGAAGTAGAAGATATAGATGAACCTGATTTTTCAATCAGTGAAGAAACAAATGAGGAAGACGAGGCATACAAAGGTCCCGTACTTTCACCATACAACCCCCGTCTGGATTTGGAAAACTATAAATTCCCTAGTTTGGATTTGCTAAATGAATACGAAGATGATGGTCCCAATATTGACATGGAAGAGCAAAATGCCAACAAAGACCGCATCATCAAAGTTTTACGCAGTTTCGGAATCGAAATCAGCTCTATCAAGGCAAGTGTAGGTCCTACCATCACATTATACGAAATCACTCCGGCAGAAGGAGTTCGTATCTCGAAAATCAGAAATTTGGAGGATGATATCGCATTAAGTTTGTCGGCACTAGGGATCCGTATCATCGCCCCGATACCGGGTAAAGGTACTATCGGTATTGAAGTTCCGAATGCCAACCCACGTATCGTACCGATGAAGTCTATCCTGAATAGTAAAAAGTTCCAGGAGACCACCTACGAACTGCCTGTGGCATTAGGTAAGACTATTACCAACGAAGTCTTTATGGTGGACTTGGCAAAGGCTCCCCACATGTTGGTAGCCGGTGCTACCGGACAAGGTAAGTCCGTGGGATTGAATGCCATCGTGACCTCTTTATTATATAAGAAGCATCCGGCAGAACTTAAGTTTGTAATTGTAGACCCCAAGAAGGTGGAGTTCGCTATCTATGCTCCGATTGAGAAGCATTTTCTGGCTAAACTGCCGGATGGAGAAGACGCAATTATCACCGATGTTACCAAAGTGGTACAAACCTTGAACTCATTATGTATAGAGATGGACAGCCGATATGATTTGCTGCGTAAAGCCGGTTGCCGTAATATTAAGGAATATAACGCGAAATTCATCAACCGACAGTTGAATCCGGAAAAAGGCCATCGCTTCATGCCTTATATAGTGATTATCATTGATGAGTTCGGTGACCTGATTATGACTGCGGGTAAGGAAGTGGAATTACCTATTTGCCGTATCGCCCAGTTGGCACGTGCAGTAGGCATACATGCCATTATCGCGACCCAGCGTCCGACAACGAACATTATTACCGGTACTATCAAAGCTAACTTCCCGGCACGTGTTGCCTTCCGTGTAGCTGCCATGATGGACTCACGTACTATTCTGGACCGTTCGGGAGCACAACAACTGATTGGTAAAGGAGATATGCTTTACTTGCAAGGTAATGATCCGGTACGTGTGCAATGTGCATTCGTGGATACTCCTGAAGTGGAGAAAATAGCCAATTACATCAGTAAACAACAAGGATACACCACCGCATTCATGTTGCCCGAATACGTAGGCGAAGAGAGTGAAAGCAGTGTAGGGGAAGTGGACATGAACCGATTGGACCCTATGTTTGAAGACGCAGCCAGACTGGTAGTGATTCATCAGCAAGGCTCTACTTCGCTAATCCAGCGCAAGTTCTCTATCGGTTACAACCGTGCGGGACGTATCATGGACCAACTGGAAAAAGCAGGAATTGTTGGCCCCACTCAAGGAAGCAAGGCGCGTGACGTACTCTGCATGGATGAAACAGACCTGGAAATGAAATTGAACAATCTACAACAATAAGTTGTTTAATAATGTTATGATAAAAATGAAAAGAACATATTTACTGGTATTAATCCTTTTCCTTTCGGTCAGCCTGTCCGCACAAAAGGACAAACAGGCACGGGAGATATTGGACAAAACCGCCAATGCCCTGCAACAGGCCGGAGGCATCCGTGCCACCTTTGGGGGGACAGGCAATGGAACCTTATTGCTAAAAGGCAACCAGTTCTATCTGAACAGTGGCGGAATACAAAGCTGGTTTGACGGAAAAACGCAATGGAGTTATCTGGAAAGCAGCGAAGAAGTGAATGTGAGCAATCCTACCCCGGAAGAATTGCAAACCATTAACCCATACGCACTGTTATCCATTTACAAAAACGGATATAATTATAAGTATGCGGGGACAAAAAGCCGTAACGGCAAACAAGGGTTCGAAGTGATACTGACCCCGGAGAATAAACAAGATATCACATCCATCACCTTGTTCGTTTCCCAAACATATCAGCCTTTATATATAAAGGTAGAACAAAATAATAAATCGGCAAACGAGATTATCGTCACTTCTTACCAAACCAACCAGCCGCTGGACAATGCGACATTCAAGTTTGATAAAAAGAAATTCCCAAACGCTGAAGTGATAGACTTACGATAGCAAACAGAGTTCAAGATAGAGAGATAATATAATATTCATCAAATTAAATTAAGTAAAGAAATAAGTATTATGAGTACAGAAAAAGTTAAATGCCTTATCATCGGCTCAGGTCCTGCCGGCTATACCGCAGCCATTTATACAGGACGCGCTAACATCGCTCCGGTCTTATATGAAGGCTTACAGCCCGGAGGCCAGTTGACCATCACTACCGAGGTGGAGAATTTCCCCGGATATCCCGAAGGTATCAGCGGTACCCAGCTAATGGAGGATTTGCGCAAACAAGCAGAACGTTTTGGCGCGGATATCCGCAATGGTATTGCAACTTCCGCCGACCTGAGCAAACGTCCTTACCGCATCACCATTGATGACGAAAAAGTGATTGAGGCAGAAACTGTAATTATATCCACAGGTGCCACCGCCAAATATCTAGGTCTGGAAGACGAACAAAAATATGCCGGAATGGGTGTAAGTGCCTGCGCCACCTGCGACGGTTTCTTCTATCGCAAGAAAACTGTAGCTGTAGTAGGTGGCGGTGACACTGCTTGTGAGGAGGCTGTCTATCTGGCAGGACTGGCCAAACAGGTTTACCTGATTGTACGTAAACCGTTCTTACGCGCATCCAAGATTATGCAAGCACGTGTTATGAACCATCCTAACATCAAGGTACTGTTCGAACACAACGCTGTCGGCTTATACGGAGAGAATGGCGTAGAAGGCGTTCATTTGGTAAAGCGTCAGGGTGAATGCAACGAAGAATGTTATGACTTGCCCATCGACGGATTCTTTCTGGCTATCGGCCATAAGCCCAATTCAGACATTTTCAAGGATTATTTAGACACAGACGAAGTAGGCTACATTATTACAGAAGCAGGTACTCCGCGTACGAAAGTCCCCGGTGTGTTCGCTGCCGGCGATGTGGCCGACCCGCATTATCGACAGGCTATCACTGCTGCTGGGAGTGGCTGCAAAGCTGCCATAGAAGCAGAAAGATACCTATCTGCCAATGACTTATTATAATAAAATAAACTAACCCCACAACAAACACTATGACACATTTTCTAAGGAAGATGGCAGCTGCCTGGATTATTCTAGGCAGCGTGTCGGTGGGCTTTGCACAACAGCAAACGCCTCCCATCCCTACGGACCCTAACGTCCGCATCGGTAAATTGGACAACGGATTAACTTATTACATCCGTCACAACGAACTCCCCGAAAATAGAGCCGATTTCTACATCGCTCAAAAAGTAGGTTCCATTTTGGAAGAAGACAACCAGCGAGGCTTGGCACACTTCTTAGAACACATGTGCTTTAACGGAACTAAAAATTTCCCGGACAAAACCCTCATCCAATATCTGGAAAGCATAGGGGTGAAATTCGGTGAAAACCTGAATGCTTACACTAGCATAGATGAAACAGTATACAATATTTCCAATGTTCCCGTGATACGTGACGGCGTTGTAGATTCTTGTTTGCTAATTTTGCATGACTGGGCCGATGACCTGACACTGGACCCTAAGGAAATAGACAGCGAACGCGGTGTGATTCATGAAGAATGGCGTACTAGCACAAACGCTATGATGCGTATGTACGAAAAAGCCCTCCCTACCCTTTATCCGGGAAGTAAATATGCCTATAGGCTTCCTATCGGCATAATGGAAGTAGTAGACAATTTCCCTTATCAGGCATTACGCGATTATTATGAAAAATGGTATCGTCCGGACCAACAGGGTATTGTCGTAGTAGGCGATATAGATGTAGACAAGATTGAGGCAAAGATAAAGAAGATATTCTCTCCTATTAAAATGCCAGAAACCCCAGCAGAACGAGAATACTTCCAAGTTCCCGACAATAAGGAAACTATTGTAGCAATAGAAACGGATAAAGAACAGGCAAACCCAGTAGCTTATTTATGCTACAAACATGAAGCAATTCCTAATGAACAAAAGGGAAACATGGATTATCTGGTAGTGAACTACATGAAATCCATGATAGAAAATATGTTGAACGCCCGTCTGAACGAACTGACCCAAACAGCCAATCCTCCTTTCATCTTCGCTCAAGTCAGCGACCAAGAATTTCTGATTTCCAAAACAAAAGATGCCTTTACAGGAATAGTAGCAAGCAAGGAAGACGGAATTGACAGTGCAATAACCGCCATTGTACGTGAAATTGAACGGGCCCACAAATTTGGTTTCACCGCGTCCGAATATGCCCGCGCCAAAGCGGACTATCTGCGTATGCTGGAATCTGCATACAACGAACGCAATAAAGTGAAAAACGGTGCATACGTGGATGAATATGTACGCCACTTCATTGACAACGAACCAATTCCAGGTATTGAAAATGAATACGCCATTATGAATCAGATCGTCCCCAACCTGTCTGTGGAAATGGTAAACAGTCTGATTCCAGCCTTGGTTACCGACAGCAATCTGGTAGTAAACGTATTCTTCCCTGAAAAGGAAGGATTGAAAGTTCCATCCAAGAAAGAAGTTTTGGCTGCTATCAATAAGGTAAAAGCTGAAACACTGACTGCTTATGAAGACAAAGTTTCTGATGAACCTTTGATTCCTGAAAAGCCCCAAGGCGGAAAGATTACAAAACAGGAAAATGGTCCGTTCGGTTCTACTATCTTGACTCTGTCCAATGGAGTACGCGTTATCTTAAAGCAAACCGACTTCAAAGCGGATGAAATCAGAATGAGAGCTTTCAGTCCGGGTGGCAGTTCCTTGTTCCCGAATGATGAAATTATCAATATCAATGTCATGAATGATGTGGCAAGTATCGGCGGCTTGGGTAACTTCAGCAATGTTGATCTAGAGAAAGTATTGGCAGGTAAAAAAGCTAGTGTAAGTGCTTCCGTCAGTGGTAATACAGAAGGGCTGAGCGGAAGCTGCTCACCCAAAGATTTTGAGACCTTGATGCAATTAGTCTATTTGTCATTCACGGCTCCACGAATGGATAACGATGCATTTACTTCATTCAAGAACCGTCTACAAGCATCTTTGGCAAATCAAGAGGCCAACCCAATGACTGCCTTACAGGATACATTACAAAAAGCCCTCTATATGGGACATCCGCGTACTATCCGTATGAAAGCCGACATGGTGGACAAGATTGACTATGCCAGAATTATGGAGATGTACAAAGACCGTTTCAAAGATGCCAGCGACTTTACTTTCATCTTTGTAGGAAATATCAAACCAGAAGAAACGGAACCACTGATTGCGACTTATTTAGGCGCTCTGCCTTCCGTCAATCGCAAAGAAACCTTCCGTGACAACCACATTGATATGCGCCAAGGTGACTATAAGAACATTTTCAACAAGAAATTGGAAACTCCTAAAGCCACCGTATTGGTAATCAACAACGGGCAATGCGCATACACATTGAAAAACCAAATCATGATGAGTATGCTTTCACAGATACTGAATATCATGTATACTGAAAGCGTACGCGAAAAAGAAGGTGGGACATACGGTGTAAGTGCATTCGGCAGTCTGACCAAATATCCAAAAGAGAAAGCGGTTCTGCAAATCTATTTCGATACAGATCCTGCCAAACGCGCCAAAATGACGGATATCATTTTGAATGAACTGAACCAATTTGCCAACGAGGGTCCGTCCACCGAAAACTTGAACAAGGTAAAAGAATTCATGCTGAAGAAATACAAGGAAAATGCCAAAGAAAACAGTTATTGGGTAAATATGCTGGATGAATATTTCTGGGAAGGAACAGATATGAACACCGGCTACGCAGACATAGTAAACAGCATTACCGCTAAAGATCTGCAAGAATTTACCAAAGCCTTGTTGGAGCAGAATAACCGTATAGAAGTAAGCATGACTTCGGAAGAAACAAAATAATCCCATCCAAGCCTATGCTTCTATCTATTATAAGACAGAATCAAAAACTTGCAGCCAAGCGGAATCCTGCATTCGACAGGAACCGCTTTGCCAAGTTTTTAATTTACTTTATGGTCGCATTTTGGGCAGCATACCTCATCTTTATCGGGGTCATGCTGTCCTTCGCTTTTGAAGATATCTTTCCCAGCATGGAACCTTACCATATCATGAACCAAGGATTGATTTATCTTCTGATACTTGATTTTTTGCTACGCTTCATGCTGCAACCGGCCATGTCGCAAGAAATCAAGCCCTATCTGCTTATGCCAGTAAAAAAGAATAAGCTGGTGGATACCCTGTTACTACAATCCGGAATCAGCAGTTACAACTTCTTCTGGTTTTTCCTGATCGTACCTTTTGCCCTGCTTACGATTATCCGTTTCTATGGATTCACGGGCATCCTATGCTATCTGTGCGGCATTTGGCTTCTGATGGCTATGAACAGTTATTGGTATTTGATATGCAAAACTTTACTGAATGAGAAATTGCTTTATATACTTCTCCCGATCGGAGTATACGGATTATTAGCGGGAACTGAATTTATTCCCGAAGGAAATCCGGTTTCCACGTTCATGATGAATCTAGGAGAAGGATTTATAGAAGGAAACATACTCGCCTTTCTAGGTGTCATAGCAGCCATTTTGTTGCTTCTGCTAGTAAATCGCAAGCTACAGCTACACTTCATCTATAATGAAATAGCTAAAGTGGAAGACACCAAGATGAAGCATGTATCCGAATATAAATTCCTGGACCGCTATGGTGACGTAGGTGAATATCTACGTCTGGAACTAAAACTGTGTTTCCGTAACAAAACCGTAAAGACACAATTCCGCATGGGATTTATCATCATGCTTGCTTTTTCGGCACTGATTGCCTTCACGGATGTGTATGACGGAACAGGAATGATAAATTTTATCTGCATATACAATTTTGCCATTTTAAGTATCATGACCCTGGGGCAAGTGATGTCTTTTGAGGGCAACTATCTAGACGGTCTTATGAGCCGTAAGGAATCTATCTATAACTTGCTTCGTGCCAAGTATTACCTGAACTGCATCATCGTGTTCATCCCTTTCCTGATTATGATGATCCCTGTAGCTAAAGGCAAGATACCCTTCCTCATGGCTCTATCCTATATGCTGTTTACAGCAGGATTCGTATTCGCTATGATGCTGCAACTGGCTGTGTACAATAAAAAGACACTCCCGTTAAACGCCAATGTCATGCGAAGCAATCGGGGAAGTTCCTTATTCCAGACCATTATCATCTCATGTGCTTTTTTCCTGCCCTTGATTATCAACAAAGCTCTGACGGCTTTCTTTGAACAGGATACAGCCTGCATCATCATGATGATTATAGGGTTGTTACTGATTGCAACCCACAATATTTGGATAAAAAATATCTATAACCGTTTCATGAAGCGCCGTTATGAGAATATGGAAGGCTTCCGTGACTCACGTTAAAACGAATTGCGTATGAATATCATAATAAACCAATTACAAAAGAACTTTGGCCCGAAAGTGGCTGTAGACATAGAAAATTATTCCATTCAAAGCGGTGACATGTTGGGACTGGTGGGCAATAACGGAGCAGGAAAAACGACCCTGTTCCGCCTGATGCTGGACTTGCTGAAAGCCGACGGAGGCAGTGTACATATCGAAAACATCGATGTGAGCCGGAGTGAGGAATGGAAAAATATAACGGGAGCTTTCATTGACGAAGGTTTCCTGATAGATTATCTTACCCCCGAAGAATATTTCTACTTTGTAGGAAAAATGTACGGGCTAACAAAAAAAGAAGTAGATAAACGTGTCGCTAGGTTTGAACGTTTTATGAATGGCGAAGTCATCGGACAAAAAAAACTGATTCGTAACTATTCGGCAGGCAACAAACAGAAAATAGGTATCATTTCGGCTATGCTGCACCAACCGCAGGTACTGATTCTAGATGAACCGTTCAACTTTCTGGACCCTAGTTCGCAGTCCATTATCAAGCATTTACTGAAAGCTTATAATGAAGAAACCGGAGCCACCATACTGGTATCCAGCCATAATCTGAACCACACAGTAGATATATGCCCACGCATCGCTCTGTTGGAAAACGGAAAGATTATCCGAGATATTGACAATAAAGGGAATTCCGCCGAAAAGGAATTAGAGGACTATTTTAATGTAACAGAATGAAAAAACTACTATCCCATTTGCTGGTATTAGGTACACTGGCCATGTTGTTGGCTTCATGCGGTACCTCTGCCCCACGTTATAACTACAAGGAACTGGCGCGTGCCTCCATCCGTCTGAATATGGATATTGACATGAAAGACAATCACCAACTGTACGTAGAATCAGCAGCATGGCTGGGAGTCCCCTACCGTGGCGGTGGTAACAGCAAACGGGGAGTGGACTGTTCCGGACTGACTTCACATTTATATAAAAAGGTATACCACAAAAAGCTGAAACGTAACTCAGATGACCAACGTACCCAAGATTGCCATAAAGTAAGTAAGAGAAACTTGCGCGAAGGAGATTTGGTATTCTTCCATAACGGTAGAAAAAAACGGATTGCCAGTCATGTAGGTATTTATTTGAAAGATAATAAGTTTATCCATGCCAGTACCAGCCGGGGAGTCATAATCAGCAGCCTGAATGAAGATTATTATCGTAAACACTGGTTAAGTGGAGGCCGTCCTTGACAAGATCCTTCCGGGCAATATATTCATTACATTAAAATGAGTTTAATTTGAAAGAATGAAATACACAACATACCTTTTTGATTTTGATTACACACTAGCCGATTCTTCACGCGGCATCGTTATCTGTTTTCGTAATGTACTGGAACGCCATGGGCATACGGGCATCAGTGATGAAGCCATAAAACGCACCATTGGAAAAACACTGGAAGATTCATTCAGTCTTTTGAGCGGAATCACTGCTCCCGAAACATTAGCCGAATATAAAAAAGAATATGTAAAGGAAGCAGATACATACATGACTGTCAACACTTTCTTTTTTCCTGAAACGGTTACCGTACTGAAAACACTGAAAAGTCAAGGCGCCCAAATAGGTATCATTTCCACTAAATTCCGTTTTCGTATCCGCGAAATGGTAGACCAACATTTTCCGAAAGATTTTTTTGACATTATTATCGGAGGAGAGGATGTAAAGCAAGCCAAGCCAGATCCTCAAGGTATAAAAAAAGCACTACGCCGACTGCATCGCCAGAAAAACGAAACACTCTACATCGGTGACAGCACAGTGGACGCTGAAACCGCCCAAGCAGCCAAAGTAGACTTTGTAGGCGTACTCAATGGCATGACAACCCGTGAAGAACTGATTGTATACCCACATCGGCAGATATTAGACAATCTTTCGTTACTTCCATTAATTCATAAATTCACCCCTTACGAACCAGACAAACATTTTCCGGAAAAGTTCTTTTATTCTTCCTATTTTCCTCAAAAGATAGTAGCCTTCTACAAACTGTTCCATCAAAAACAAATAAGAGGAAAACATGAAATAAAAGAGAATCCGACATGTTGCGTCTGTAAGAACTGCGGAAACACATTTCAAGGGAATTATTGTCCCCATTGCGGACAAAACCACCACACACCACGTTTTACCATACGAAATGCCTTTCAGAATATTTTGAGCGGATTCTTTAACATAGACAATGGTTTCAGCCGTAACCTGATAGAACTACTCTACCGACCAGGATACATGATACGGGATTATCTGAGGGGGAAACGTGTACATTACTATAAACCATTTCAAACCTTGTTCGTTCTAGCTGCTCTATATATCATGGGTGTACAGCTCATTGACCCGACAGCGATAAAACTATCGGAAAAGGAAATGGAAGAAGAGCCTACTATCGCCAGCCTGATGGATGACATCAAATATCAACAGGAACAGACATCAGACAGTTGTACCAAATATTATTTAGGACAAAGTATTACTTATGCAGACAGTGCACGGTGGGCTCAAACCCACAGTTTATCAGAATCAATACAAGCACAAATCGATGCAAAATTCAGCAATCAAGACCAAGATGAGCTAAAAAAAGAAATAAGCAAACAAATAAAAAAGGAGCTTAAACAAAAAATAAAAGCAAAAAATGGAGAGATTGATGACTGGAGAGGCCTGATGAAAGAAATTGGTACGACTTTGGCAAAACAAGATAGCTTGCGGATAGCCACTTTAGGAAGAGAAGCCAACAAACAAGACTCAACCATATCGGAAATAAGAAAAAACATATTGGCAAACATGGCCCAACAAGATAATCCCTATGAAGATCAAGATATCTGGAATGATTTGAGCGAAGCCGGAAGTGAAATAAAAAATGTTTTCAACGAAATGACAAACAATTATTTTACAGAAAATAGTTTTCTCTCTGCAGTCGGTAATCTGATGAAAAGTTGGATACATGGCAACAAAGCCTTCAGCATCCTTGCTTTGCTCCCCCTTTTCACAATAAGCACCCGATTAAGCTTCTGCCGGACCTCTATCGGACGTCGACTAAACCTGACAGAAAACTTTTTTGCACAAGTTTATATCGCTTGCCAAATCTTATGGATTTCTTTACTGATCCTGCCATTTACCGGGACAGCACACTTGAATGATATTTTTGATTTAAGTTACAAAGCAATCTTTATATTATTTGTCTGGGATTACCGCCAACTGTTTGGACTTTCCTGGTGGAAAAGTTTCTGCCGTACAATAATCATGTTTTGGTATTGCTTTTTGGGACTGTTGCTAGTCTGTTCTATCATTATAGGCATCATCGTATTGATAGCCTATATTATACAATGGGGTAAATAAAAGTACAATCACACAAACCTTATTTATACAATCGCACATCCACAAAATGCAATATGAATAAAAACATTGAGTACAAGAAAAAAGAAGATGATTTTTCTTTGCAGATATAAATAAATATAGTAATTTTGTGCCCGATTTAGTCCGATGAGGTAGAAAAAGCGAAGGCAGTGATGCATTCCACCTTACGGAGAAAACCGTTTAATATTATAAAAAGATGTACGTAATTGTAGAAATTAACGGTCAGCAGTTCAAAGCTGAAGAAGGTAAAAAACTGTTTGTACACCACATTCAGAACGCAGAAAACGGCGCAACTGTTGAATTTGAAAAAGTATTGTTGGTAGACAACAATGGAACAGTAACTGTAGGTGCTCCTACTGTAGAAGGTGCCAAGGTAGTTTGTGAAGTAGTATCTCCGCTAGTAAAAGGCGATAAAGTACTTGTATTTCACAAGAAGAGAAGAAAAGGTTATAGAAAACTGAACGGTCACCGCCAGCAGTTTACAGAGTTAACTATTAAACAAGTTATTGCTTAATCATTTAAAATTTAAGAAGAAATGGCACATAAAAAAGGTGTAGGTAGTTCTAAGAACGGTCGTGAATCAGCAAGTAAGAGATTAGGCGTTAAGATATTTGGTGGACAGGCTTGTAAAGCAGGTAACATCATTGTTCGTCAGAGAGGTACAGAATTCCATCCGGGTGAAAACATCGGTATGGGACGTGACCATACTCTTTTCGCTTTAGTAGATGGTACAGTATGTTTCAAAGTAGGTCGCGATGACAGAAGATCTGTTTCTGTTGTTCCTGCTGTAGAAGCATAATCAGTTACAAAATAAAAAAAATTGAAAGACTCTTCATTCTTTGAAGAGTCTTTTCTTTTAGAATGTCCTGAACACTAAAACCTTACCTTCGGTCCGGATTATAAAATGCTTGGCCAATGCCTCATTCAAAGTCCCTTGCCACCAATTGGTAAACACAGATAAAGGATAAGCCAACCCTTCGGCAAATAAAACCGTACTATTCATATTAAAAATAGAAATCTGCTGACCGATATAAGATTCGAACATACTGTCCTCCTTTATGGGAACAAAGATACCGTAATCTGTCATCATATTAACCTCCGCCTTCTCCATATAATCTGCCAACAAACTGACATTCCCTATTGTATGATCTTCTCTTTTCCCTGTAGCCCCCATGATAGTAATACGCTTCCTCTCCTGTGATAAGCAGAAGCGGAATGCCTTACTCAAATCATTTGTTTCCTGCTCTGTCTCACTATGAATCAACGAAGCATATCGCTCTTTAATACCCGGCAATAAAGAATCACCATCGCCAACAATGGCTTCCGGCATTCTACCTGAACGAATATAAGTATTTGCTGCCCCGTCACAACAAACTACATAAGGACACTGCCTCAACCATTCCAACGCCAACGGATGGGAAGGAAAATCACCATCAGCCAGAATAATTGTTTCCGGCACATCACATCCTATCGGCAATTTATACTCTTTCATAAGATAAATTCATTAATTGTTTCCACTTCAAATAACCGAAAAAAGCGATTACCGTATAAAGTCCATATAAAAAAGAAGTGAAATATAAATCTTTGTAAATATAGATACCACAAGAAACAATATCAACAACCAGCCATACCAACCATTGTTCCACATATTTATGTGCAAGCATCCACATGGCAATAATACTAAGTGAAGTTGTTAAACTATCCCACCAGGGCACTGTGCTATCCGTATAAGTTTCGAGAATAATCCCTATCAGCACAAACGCCACAAGCAGCACAACAAACATAGGCAGCAGCAACTTAGACGGTGTGCCAGATACAGGCTTCTCCCCTTTATCCGGCGTATGGCGCAACCACATCCCCCAACCATAAATTCCAGCCAACAAATAATAGATGCTGATAGCAGAATCGGCATACAGACCTACTTGATAATAAATAACTATATAAATGGCAGGCATAATAACACTGACCGGCCACAACCAAATGCTCGCCTTATATTCAAACCATAAATAAAGCAGACCGATTAAAGTGCCCGCTATCTCAAGATAATTCATCCTTCTTACTTTTCATTTTCTAATCTGGATACAAAAGTAACGAATAACTCATACACCTTACCATTTTTTTATCTATCTTTGTCCATTAATTCAAGAAATATCAAAAAGACTGAAAAGATATGCTTACCATTAAACAAATTACAGACAACACGGAAGAGGTAATCCGCGGACTGGAAAAGAAGCACTTTAAAGATGCAAAAGCAACGATAGAACAAGTGCTTGCATTCAATGACAAACGACGTAGCACACAGAATCAATTAGATAAAAACCTGGCAGAAGTGAACTCGCTCTCCAAATCTATCGGGCAACTGATGAAAGAAGGAAAGAAAGAAGATGCTGAAACCGCTAAAACACGTGTAGCCGAAATCAAAGAAACCAGCAAAGCTTTACAAGCAGAAATGGACAAAGCACAGGAAGACATGACCAACCTGCTTTACACCATTCCTAATGTTCCTTACGACAGTGTGCCCGAAGGTGTAAGCGCTGAAGACAATGTGGTGGAAAAAATGGGCGGTATGGAAACCGAACTCCCCAAGAATGCACTTCCTCATTGGGAACTTGCCAAAAAATACGACTTGATAGATTTTGACCTAGGCGTGAAAATCACAGGGGCAGGTTTTCCTGTATATAAAGGTAAAGGAGCACGTCTTCAACGCGCATTAATCAATTTCTTCCTGGATGAAGCCCGCGCTTCCGGTTACGAAGAAATCATGCCACCGACGGTAGTAAACACTGCATCAGGTTACGGAACAGGACAACTTCCCGACAAAGAAGGACAAATGTATCATTGCGAAGTAGATGATTTGTACTTAATTCCAACTGCAGAAGTTCCTGTAACCAATATTTATCGTGACGTGATTTTGGACGAAAAACAATTGCCTATCAAGAATTGTGCATACACTCAATGTTTCCGTCGTGAAGCCGGATCTTACGGCAAAGACGTACGTGGCTTGAACCGTTTGCACGAATTCTCAAAAGTAGAACTGGTACGCATTGACAAACCCGAACATTCCAAACAGTCACATCAGGAAATGTTGGACCATGTAGAAGGTCTATTGAAGAAATTAGAGCTCCCCTATCGCATTCTCCGCCTTTGTGGTGGTGATATGAGTTTTACAGCTGCACTTTGCTTTGACTTTGAGGTTTACTCGGAAGCACAACAACGTTGGCTGGAAGTAAGTTCTGTATCCAATTTCGATACGTATCAGGCTAATCGCCTGAAATGCCGTTACCGTTCTGCCGAAAAGAAAACAGAATTATGCCATACTTTGAACGGTTCCGCACTAGCTTTGCCGCGTATTGTTGCAGCCTTATTAGAAAATAACCAGACTCCGGAAGGTATCCGCATCCCTAAAGCATTAGTTCCTTATTGCGGATTCGAGATGATTGACTAATAACAGCTAATTACATATATTGAATGCCATTCTGAGTATTGTTCAGAATCCGATCTTTCCCGACAGATTCTGTCTTGTATGCAGGATGACATTCTTTTTTATTATTTCAACCTGATTACTAACCATTTAACCTATTATTATGAATACTTCACAGAAAAATTTCATGGTACCTCTTGCCTTTGTAGGCATGATGTTTTTTGCAATTGGTTTTGCATTGGGCATTAACTCTTTCCTGATGCCGGTATTAGAACGGTCAATGGAAATGTCGGCTTCAGAATCCAATCTTCTGCTTGCCGCCACGTTTGTTCCATTCCTAATTTTTGGCATACCGGCCACCAAATGTATTGAAGCCATCGGTTACAAAAAAACAATGGCTCTTTCATTCATCATTTTCGCTATCGCTTTTGGACTATTCATCCAAGCAGCTGCTACAGAATCTATTGTATGGTTTCTTTTCGCCTCATTCATCTGTGGTGCCGCCAATGCAGTACTCCAAGCTTCAGTAAATCCATATGTAACTATTCTTGGACCTATAGAGTCTGCCGCAAAACGTATTTCCATCATGGGTATTTGCAACAAACTGGCTTGGCCTGCTACTACTCTTTTTATTACCTTAGTAATCGGCAAAACCATAGACCAAATTAAAATGGAGGATTTGTTCCAGCCATTTGGTATCATTATCGGTATTTTCGTTGTATTAGGCATTATCGCCTTAATGGCTCCGTTGCCTGAAGTAAAAGCTGCCGGAGAGGATGCCACCACAGATGCGGAAGAAGCGGTTGCCTGTCCTTATGCAGAAGGTAAAACTTCTATCATGCAATTTCCTCACTTGCTATTAGGAGTAATTGCTCTTTTCCTTTATGTAGGTGTGGAAACCATAGCCTTGGCAACTGCAACCGGATATGCCAAAGCATTGGAGCTGCCGGGTGACAATTACGGATTTATCCCTTCCATCGGTATGGTAGTAGGATACATTTGCGGCGCAACCTTAATCCCTAAATATCTGAGCCAGGCTACCGCAATGAAAATATGTGCCATCATAGCCATCATTGGTTCTGCACTAGTAGCGACCATGCCGGCTGAAATTTCAGTCTACTGCATATTCTTTATGGCATTAGGATGCTCATTAATGTGGCCCGCATTATGGCCTCTCGCAATGGCGGATCTCGGCAAATTCACCAAAGCCGGCTCTTCATTGCTAACCATGGCCATTGCCGGTGGAGCGGTTATGCCATGGGTGCGCGGTGTAGTTCAAGATGCAACTAGTTTCCAGACCTCCTATTGGATCTGTGTTCCCTGTTTCCTTTTCATTCTATATTATGGAATGATAGGATATAAAATCAGAACAAAGAAATAATCCTTTTTTCACATTAAAAACGAACTGCCGGCAAAATCAAAAACAGATTTATCATGATAGGCTCCAGCCGCCCCTCACAAAAGGGCGGCTTTTCTTTTGTCTTTAAAAAATATAATCCTACCTTTGCATAAATTATCAATTTGACAATCAACTCAGAAAAATAACTAACTTACAGTATAGCAAAATGAATAAGATTATTTCAAAAGAACATTTCTCGGAAAAGGTCTTTAAATTGGTTATAGAAGCACCTCTGATTGCTAAGTCGCGTAAGGCCGGACATTTCGTAATTGTTCGTGTCGGTGAAAAAGGAGAACGTATGCCACTTACTATCGCCGGTGCCGATCCCGTAAAAGGTACCATCACACTAGTAGTACAGGAAGTTGGTCTTTCTTCTACACGACTTTGTGAATTGAACGAAGGAGATTATATTACAGATGTTGTTGGTCCGCTGGGTAAAGCCACCCACATTGAAAATTTCGGAACTGTAGTTTGTGCCGGAGGAGGAGTAGGCGTTGCTCCGATGCTTCCTATCGTACAGGCTTTGAAAGCTGCCGGCAACCGTGTAATTACCGTATTGGCCGGACGTACCAAAGAATTAATTATCCTTGAGAAAGAAATGCGTGAAAGTTCTGATGAAGTAATCATTATGACAGACGACGGCTCATACGGGCATAAAGGATTAGTGACTGAAGGTGTGGAGGAAGTAATCAAACGTGAAACAGTAAACAAATGTTTCGCCATCGGTCCTGCCATCATGATGAAATTCGTTTGCCTGCTGACTAAAAAATATGAAATTCCCACAGACGTTTCTCTGAACACCATTATGGTGGATGGAACCGGCATGTGTGGTGCCTGCCGTATCACTGTAGGAGGCAAAACACGTTTTGTTTGTGTTGACGGTCCGGAATTCGACGGCCTTCAAGTAGATTTTGACGAAATGCTGAAACGCATGGGAGCTTTCAAAGATATTGAAAAAGAAGAAATTCACAAACTAGACACCGAAAAGCCGATGACTTGTGAAGCGACTAAAGAACTGGACGGCCGGGATGCCGAATGGCGTGCAAGCTTACGTAAAGCCATGAAGCCTAAAGAACGAATGGCTATCCCTCGTGTAAAAATGAACGAATTGGATGCAGAGTACCGTTCACATAGCCGTAAGGAAGAAGTCAATCTAGGCTTGAGCGAAGAGCAAGCTGTAACGGAAGCAAAACGTTGTTTGGACTGCCCCAACCCTACTTGTATGAACGGATGCCCCGTAGGAATCAATATCCCGAGATTCATCAAAAATATCGAACGCGGTGAATTCCTTGAAGCTGCCAAAACTTTAAAAGAAACCAGTGCATTACCTGCTGTCTGCGGGCGTGTATGTCCTCAAGAAAAACAGTGTGAATCACAATGCACTCATCTGAAAGCCGGACACGAAGCCGTTGCCATAGGCTATTTGGAACGTTTTGCTGCTGATTACGAACGTGAAAGCGGTCAAATATCCGTACCGGAAGTAGCGGAAAAGAACAATATAAAAGTAGCTGTTATCGGTTCAGGTCCTGCCGGACTCTCATTTGCCGGAGATATGGCTAAACAGGGATACGATGTCACTGTATTCGAAGCTTTACATGAAATAGGGGGCGTATTAAAATATGGTATCCCCGAATTCCGCCTACCAAATAAGATTGTAGATGTAGAAATTGACAATTTATCCAAGATGGGTGTCAAATTCATGAAGGACTGCATCGTAGGAAAGACAATCAGTGTGGAAGACTTGGAAGCAGAAGATTTCAAAGGTATATTTGTAGCATCAGGTGCCGGGCTCCCCAACTTCATGAATATCCCGGGTGAAAATTCTATCAATATCATGTCTTCCAACGAATATCTGACCCGTGTAAATCTAATGGATGCAGCCAGCGAGGATTCGGATACTCCTGTAACATTCGGCAAACGCGTAGCAGTAATCGGCGGTGGTAACACAGCTATGGACTCTGTCCGCACAGCACGCCGCTTAGGAGCAGAACGCGCAATGATTATTTATCGCCGTTCGGAAGAAGAAATGCCTGCCCGTCTGGAGGAAGTGAAACATGCTAAAGAAGAAGGTGTGGAATTCCTGACCCTGCATAACCCCATAGAATATATTGCCGATGAAAAGGGGCGTGTGAAACAAGTCGTTTTACAGAAAATGGAATTAGGCGAACCAGATGCTTCCGGCCGTCGCAGTCCGATAGCTATTCCAGGAGCAACAGAAACCATTGACATCGATATGGCAATAGTCAGCGTAGGCGTCTCCCCTAACCCGATTGTTCCCAGTTCCATCCCGGGATTGGAATTGGGACGCAAAGGAACAATTGCCGTAAATGAAAATATGCAATCGTCAATCCCGACTATTTATGCCGGTGGCGATATTGTGCGTGGTGGAGCTACAGTTATCCTTGCAATGGGTGACGGACGTAAAGCAGCTGCTTCCATGCATGCACAACTCTCCTCCAAATAAATATTATCATTTTCACTAATTTAGCCCGTTATTAAAAATTAACGGGCTATTTTTATTCTATACCGAAAATAAATCACACAGACAGAATGGACCCCATAAATCCATATAGACCTATATCGCCTATCTGACCAATGTACTGACATCAATTGAAATACATACCATGAATATGAACTCTGTCACTATATCTGGAGATAAAATACAAAACTTTATTACCAAATATTGAGGTAACTATCTAAATGTCTATATGAAGTGTGCTCCATAACAACAAAAGAGGTGTAAACGAATCCTTTTATTAACCAAATAAAATTTAAAATATTCACATTATAAACAATTAATAACTCAAATTTAACCAGCATTAAACTCACTCCAGATTACTTTTGTTACCAATTATAATCATAAAGAAAAAACGAATGACCCAGAGGGTAAATTTTAGCATATTATTCTGCACTATCAGTATACTGACAGCACAAGCACAATGGAACAAACAGGACTCGATTCGTTTACAGGAGCTATTGAATGGAGATGGAGAACTAAAAATTAACACAGAAGCCGTAAAGTCTATCCATTTCGACTTTAAATCGGACAAAGACAATATAAAAGGTACTCCATTCATGTCCGAAGACAAACCGTGGATGAAGTTTCTGAAAGACTTGCCTAAAAACTTCGGCGACACAACCAAATGGGTACGCCCTAACTTTGTGCGTCTTACTCCCTACACTCCTTACACCACATGGCATGAAGATCCGGTTAATGATCCCATTTTCTTGAAAAGAAAAGACTCTCTGACAATGTCATGGAAACTAAATATCAAACTGATTCCCGGTTTGCGAAACGGCTATGTAATATTACCTGCCGGCATGGATCAAACGGTAACTCCCAGTAATAACCCATTAATAGGAGGACTGGATGCCGACAATTTTCTGTATGAATCTTTAACCAAACGAGGACGTGCCATCCGACGTAATCGTAATCGTGCCAAAGGTTGGAAAATCTATCAAAGTTACGTACCAACCCGACAGGATTCTATCTTGTTTCCTAGAATCAGCAAAGTATCTGAACAAGATTCATTGCCCAAACAAGACACTTTGCTTATCAAAAAGGATTCAGCAATTATTAACCAAAACTCATTACTTCTTAAAGACAAAATAAACGGCAAGGACCAGACAAAGAAAAGCCGCTAAATGATTCCACTTCAGTTCTGTTTTAAATGCCCAAACAGAAAATAATGTAAATACAGCCAATGTGATAACTTCTTGAATCACCTTGAGTTGCATAATATCAAACGGTCCTCCACTATCTTTAAACCCAAGACGATTGGCAGGAACCTGAAGACAATATTCAAAAAAAGCAATTGCCCAACTAAATGCAATCACACCAATCAACGGAAGGGCTGCAAACCAACTAAACTCTTGTCGCATTTTTAAATGACCATACCAAGCAAACGTCATAAAGACATTTGAAAAAATCAGCAATATTACTGAATAAATACCATGAGACAACATATATTTTAATCTATTTTTTATCCGGAAACAATCTGCCTATAATATCCATTACGCTTTTAACAATTGCATATCAACAAGCATTTTTGGAGTGCAAAGATAATGGAAATAATCGAATTAAGAATAATACAATGAGTTATTGCCGTAACAAACATGTTTTATTTCCAATGAACAAAAAAGCAACCAACTCCACTCTTTCAATCTGCTATTTGTTAAGAAAAAAGTTTGTTTGCTAAACCATGTTATAACAAGCGTTTTTTTATTTCTAAAATTTGGAACTATCTCAAGAATACGTACCTTTGCATTGTGTTTTTCATAGTATTAGATTTAAGGTTAACAAAAGATTGGCTGTCTGGGAAGATAGCCTTTTTTATTTTCTCCTTGCCTAGTCCCCCAAATAGTGTTACAGCTAAAAATGCAACAAAATGAAAAAGGCAGAAACAAAGAAGAATCACTTGTAAAAATAGGGGGAGTATAACAGGACAATGTTTTTCCCACATCAGAAAACATGTTTTTTACACGTACGCCCCATATAGTTATACGTACGTACAAACTCATGCGGACGTATATGAAATCTTATATGTCCAGAATAAAATTCCACATCAAAGATAAGGACGTTTTTTAAAAAGATCAAGAGCTTTTCAAAAAAGATAACCGCCTTTTAAAAAAAGAAAAGGAGCTTTTACCGAAACGTCTTGATCTTTTTTACCGTTACCAAGACTTTGTAAGCCATTATTCTATGGAAGTACAAACCCCTTATGCACACTTCTTGCGAGAAAAAAGCCTGAAAACACCCTACTTCCTATCAAGCCTGGAATAGCCTATAAAAAATAGATATAACTGAGGACAAGCATGTTACACGAAAATATGTTTCAGAACGTTATGAGAGCATGAGAGCATAAGTGAGAACAAATATTTTTACCATCTGCATATAAGTTGTTTATAATTAGCCTGTTATACATGCAGTGATGGCATGAGGACATAAACACCCGAACTTCCTAATAAGTACGTCAAGAACATTTCCGGAAGTTATCAGAGAACAAAACGATCCTTTAAGAACCAAAATCCTCCCCACAATTTTGCAAATAAACCTCAAACAGACCGAAAGAATTGCTTTTTAAAAAACTTATTTTTCAATTGAAAGGACAGAGGAGCACTCTTTACAAGGCAAAGTTGTTTAAAAAGAAAGATAAAGAGTTGCTCGCAAATCAGGTTTTTCTAGCTTGCTCAAGAACTTTCTATTTATCATAAACTTCAAACTTTATTAAATCATTAAACCATTTCTACCCATATTTGTCATTTAGTAAACAATAAATAGATTAGATTATGGAAAAAATTATTGAGAGAAATGTCCCTATCGCAGAAGAGAATGTAACATTGTCAGGACAACCGGCAACGAATATGTTCGAAGACTGGGGTGAGGACATAACTGAAACAGATCTTTTGCATGAAGAAAAAGATAAAGGATTCTCCCCCAAAAAGAATCCCCAAAAACTGATGAAAGAAATGGATCAAATAGTGCAGGATGACATTAAAAACATTCATTAATAACCATTCATCCAATCCCCTTTATTATTTTACATTTGTCCTAGACTTGTATACGAAAATCACTTGACGAAAAGAGTATAAGGACAACTGAATACAAATAAATTGGAAACAGCTGCCATAAAAAACAGTTGTTTCCAATTTCAATTATGAACAAAATCTCTATGACGACAAATTAATTAAGATAACAACACAAGTCTTGATGCCATCCTATTGGAGCGTTATTCACCTCAGTAGGGGTGAAATGATTTATCGCAATCACATTCCTCACCCCACGTACTATATCTTTTGTAAACAACGCTGCAAGTCCTAATCCCATTCCCCATACTAACACAATAAAAAACTTTCTCATATCCTAATATATTTAAATGGTTATTCTTATGATAAAGAGAAAACAATTCCTATGCCAAAACCAGACTGGTATTGATTATCAATCAAATACATTAAGAGCAAACTATTTTCAAAGAAAAAGGTCCACATTTTCATTGTAGAATATTTCTACACTTTCCCCAACAAATCAGACATGTGCATCACCTTGTATCCGGCACAACAAACAACAGGAAGGATACCTTTGTAACATTCTTCCCCATCTAAATACATTGATAATATTGATAGTTGGTTAGCTGCACACAAGTACAAACAACTAACTATAAGCAGTCTCGTTATAATCCCCCAACAACAAAACAGCCATATCAACTATAAATCGTGTTCATTCATCCCAGGCAACAGTTCTTCCTGAATATTTGTCATGCTTCTCCACAAACTATACCGTGCTTCAGGATTCATTTTTTCTAGAGAATATAAAACATCTTTCATATTTGAACGATTCGACAAACTTTCATAAGGACAATTTTTGATCTGTTTACGAAAACCGAGGATACGTGCCATTTCAATTAAATCCGCTTCATGTACCAAGCACATAGGACGAATAATTGTCATCTCAAATTTACGCATCACTAATTTAGGAGGCATCGTACTGAACGCTCCCTGAAAAGTAATATTCATCAACAAAGTTTCCAAGATATCATCCATATGATGTCCTAAAGCAATCTTATTGCACCCCTGCTCCTTTGCCACCGTGAACAAAGCTTTTCTCCGATTCCAAGAACAAAGGAAACAGGGAGACTTCCGAGTATCGGTACTCAGATCAAAAAAAGTTTCATAATGCACAAACGGCACCCCTAAATCCTCTGAGTAGCCTTTCAGATATTCCAAATCAGATTGATAAGGAATATTTGTCATGCCTACATGCACAGCTATCACTGCAAATTTCGGTTTCAAAATACGTGAACGCCTTGCCAATAACTCCAATAGAGCCAAAGAATCCTTTCCACCAGAAAGAGCTATCAAAATTTTATCACCATCCTCAATCAAGCGATACTTTACCACCCCCTTGTTAAAGCGTTGCTCCAACCTTCGCATTATTTTCTCGTCTTCCGTAAATTGTGCCATACATCTTCTTTAAAAATAGGGCACAAAAGTACATGAAAAGAATGATTTATGGAAGATTTAACAAAATAGAATTATTAAAGCATGAGAATTCCAATTAATCTTTGTATTTTTGAATCTAAATAATACGGATTATAAACTAACTATGTACAAAAAATATATCATTGGTTTATTTACTTTATGCTGCGCAGGCAACACTGCGGCACAAAGCTTGGCACAAGCCAAACAACTTTTCCTGAACGGAGAATTTGAACAAGCCAAACCAGCTTTCCAAAAGCTGGTAAAGCAAGCCCCTTCTAATGCCAATTATAATTATTGGTATGGCGCATGTTGTTATGAAACAGGAGAAAAAAAAGAAGCACAGCCCTACCTTGAAAAAAGCGCCGCCCGCAAAGTCATTGACGCATACCGCTATTTAGGGAAACTATATTATGATATCTATCGGTTTGACGATGCCGTAGATAACTACGAACAACACATAGAATGGTTGGAAAAGAAAAAACGCCCTACCGAAATGGCTGAAGCAGAGCTGGAACAAATAAAGCAAGCAGCCCGTATGATAAAAGGAGTGGAAAACATTACTGTAATAGATAGTTTTGTAGTCGATAAAAATGATTTTCTGAAAGCATATAAAATCAGTAGAGAATCGGGAGCACTCTATCACGATCCTACCATATCCGGGACTGTCTATCAAACCGAAATGGGCAATAAAGTACTTTACGGGAACAAAAGCACAGACGGCAAAATGCAACTCTACTCCCGTATCCGTCTGTTGGACGGCTGGAGCGAGCCCGAACCCCTCATGTCCCTTAATGAACAGGGAAATGTAAACTATCCCTTCTTAATGTCAGATGGCATTACCTTGTATTATGCATCGGATGGAGAAGGCTCTTTGGGGGGGTACGATATTTTTGTAACTCGCTATGATTCGGAAAATGGCAATTATCTTCGTCCCGATAATATAGGAATGCCATTTAACTCTCCCGCCAATGACTATATGTATGCCATTGATGAATTCAACAATATTGGCTGGTTTGCTTCAGACCGCTATCAGCCTGATAACAAAGTCTGTATCTATGTGTTTGTACCGAACTCTTCAAAAGAAGTATACAATTACGAAAGTACAGACGAACAGATCATTATAAATGCAGCCAGCCTACATTCTATCCGTACCACCTGGAAAGATGAAGAGAAAGTACGAACCGGCAAGCAACGCCTAGCGGCAATAATGTATGCCAAAGAATCCGGAGAACAACAAAAAGACTTCACCTTGATAATAGATGACTCTGCTGTTTACCACACATTGAACGACTTCCGCTCTGCCGAAGCACGTAAACTTTATCAGCAAAGAATACAAAAGCAGAAGGATTATGACAACCTGAAGAAAAATCTGGATGACAAACGCGAACAATATGCCCAAGGGAACAGTGCACGAAAGAAGAATTTGACACCCGCCATTTTGGAATTGGAAAAACGTACTGAACAACTTCTGAAAGAAATGGCCCAACTGGATATCAGCGTCCGCAACGAAGAAATAAAGAAGTTGAAACACTAATACAAAGATATTTATGGAAGTATTTATTATCATAGCGCTCATCTTGGCAGGAGTACTTCTCTTTATTGTAGAGGTTTTCCTTATTCCCGGCATCAGTATAGCCGGAATAGCATCGGCCATCTGCCTGCTATATGCCAACTATTACGCTTTCGACACATTAGGACCGATAGCAGGATTCATTACTTTGATAGCATCCGTCCTAAGTTGCATAGCCATTATCATCTGGTTTATGCACTCAAAAACCATGGACAAGCTTTCTTTGAAGAAAACACTGGATTATAAAATCGATCCCCTAAAAGGAACCCATATCCGCATCGGAGACAAAGGCATAGCAATAACCCGCCTTGCACTGATAGGCAATGCAAACTTTAATGGACACATCATCGAAGTGCGCTCTGCCGATGGCTTGATTGATGAGAATACCCCCATTTATGTAGAAAGAATGGTTGAAGGAACGGTGATTGTACGCAAATTCAACCTATGATAGAAAAATGACTTACAAATACGATTTTATCAAATTTCTTGATTGACATTCTCATTCAAGTATATTTTAGACAATAGTGAAAACAGCAGAGATTCGATGTGGAGCTGTTCAAATATAAATATTTACTTTTAAACAATTGATTATTATGATCGAACCCAACTATCTTCCTTTCATCCTTATAGGAGGTGGAATTATTTTCGTGGTACTATTCTTTCATTATGTACCATTTTTCCTCTGGCTGTCTGCCAAAGTTTCGGGAGTACGCATTTCATTGGTGCAATTATTCTTAATGCGCATCCGTAATGTTCCTCCTTATGTCATTGTCCCAGCAATGATTGAAGCACATAAAGCTGGCTTAAGTAACATAACCCGAGATGAATTGGAAGCTCATTATATGGCAGGCGGGCATGTAGAAAAAGTAGTACACGCACTAGTATCCGCATCCAAAGCCAACATCGAACTGTCTTTCCAAATGGCAACTGGTATTGACCTAGCCGGCCGTGACGTATTCGAAGCCGTGCAAATGTCAGTAAACCCTAAGGTTATTGACACTCCTCCCGTTACTGCTGTAGCCAAAGACGGCATACAGCTTATAGCTAAAGCTCGTGTCACTGTACGCGCCAATATCCGCCAATTAGTAGGAGGTGCCGGAGAAGACACGATTCTAGCACGTGTTGGTGAAGGTATCGTGTCCTCTATCGGATCGTCCGAAAATCACAAATCCGTATTGGAAAATCCTGATTCTATCTCTAAATTAGTACTCCGCAAGGGCTTAGATGCCGGTACGGCCTTCGAAATCCTGTCTATTGATATAGCTGATATTGATATAGGCAGAAATATTGGAGCTGCTTTACAAATAGACCAGGCCAATGCCGACAAGAATATTGCACAAGCCAAAGCAGAAGAACGCCGTGCGATGGCCGTCGCTTTGGAACAGGAAATGAAAGCCAAAGCAGAAGAGGCCCGTGCGAATGTAATTCAGGCAGAGGCCGAAGTGCCCAAGGCCATGGCGGAAGCATTTCGTAGTGGCAACCTAGGCATTATGGACTATTACCGCATGAAGAATATACAAGCAGATACCTCCATGCGTGAAAATATTGCAAAACCCGAAACAACTTTCGGTAATGAACCATTAAGCAAATAAAACTAGTATTCAACGATTAATGTATTTTTCTTGGATGCGAATGAAACTGTTTTTCTCTTTATCATGCTAATATCAATGAAAGTTTATAAATCCGTGGCATCTACATCTAAGAAATAATCTGTTTGTATACCCATTAAAAAGACAAGAAATATAACATCAATTATACAGACCATTAACCACAAAAAAAAGATTATGAAAAAATATTATGCAGAATCTGAGTTGATTATCAATCCCGACGGCTCTATTTTTCACCTTCATATCAAACCGGAACAGCTGGCAAATAAAATAATTCTAGTAGGTGACCCTGGGCGTGTAGCATTAGTAGCTTCTCATTTCGAAACTAAAGAATGTGAAATAGAAAGCCGTGAATTCAAGACCATTACCGGTACTTATAAAGGGAAACGTCTCACCGTAGTTTCCACCGGTATAGGTTGTGACAATATAGACATTGTGATGAATGAATTAGATGCTTTGGCCAATATTAATTTCAATACCCGTTATGAAAAAGACCACTTACGCCAATTGGAATTAGTACGTATCGGTACATGTGGCGGATTACAGCCTTATACTCCCGTTGGCACCTATATTTGTTCTGAAAAGTCTATCGGTTTTGATGGACTACTCAATTTCTACGCCGGACGCAATGAGGTTTGCGATCTGAAATTCGAACAAGCTTTTATAAATTACATGGGTTGGGAAGGTAATGTATGCATCGCCCACCCATACGTCATTGATGCCGACCGGGAATTAATAGACCGCATCGCGCAAAATGATATGGTCCGTGGCATAACTATCGCCGCAGGAGGTTTCTTTGGCCCGCAAGGACGAGAACTCCGTATTCCACTGGCCGATCCTGAACAGAATGAAAAGATTGAGAAATTTGAATACAAAGACTATCGCATCACTAACTTTGAAATGGAAAGTTCCGCCCTTGCCGGATTAGCACGCCTGATGGGACACAAAGCCATGACTGTATGTATGGTAATTGCCAACCGACTAATAAAGGAAGCCAATACCGGCTATAAAAACTCTATTGATGGTTTGATAGAAAAAGTCTTGGAAAGAATATAATTCCCAATTTAGTTGTCTATATAATATGGATAAAATTCACCGGATCATCTATCAATACTTATTCTTATTATCATCGAGAAGAAGATTGGCATAAACAGATTTTTTACAGAATAAGCCAACTCTTTTTACCTAACAGGGGACATCGCTTCATAGAAGACCATTTTTTGTAAAAAAACAACAAGATGTCCCCTCATAAAACAAATAAAAATATGGAAACCAGTTTCAAACAAACAACTAGTAATAAAGTAGAACGTTACCGTCTTTTCCTCCCTCAGTTTGAACTTTTAATATCAGATGAAAAAGAAGAAATAAGTGTTTTGGCCAATACTGCCGCTGCTCTTCGGGAAGCCTTCGGCTTTTTTTGGGTAGGTTTCTATCTGGTTAAAGACGGCCAACTTATTTTAGGACCTTTTCAGGGAAGCACCGCCTGTTATCGCATCCATAAAGGAAAGGGAGTATGTGGAACCTCATGGTCAGAAGCTCGAACCTTGATAGTGCCCAATGTAGAACAATTCCCCGGACATATAGCCTGCAGTTCTCTTTCCCGCTCCGAAATTGTTGTTCCTATTCTTGCTAATGGACAAGTAAAGGGAGTATTGGATATTGACAGTAATCTATTAAACTCTTTTGATGAGACAGACCGCCGTTATTTAGAAGAAGTAACAGCCATCGTAGCTAAAACATTATATTATTAACCAAATGAAAATGATAAACCAAGATACAATCTGCGCCATTGCCACCGCCCAGGGAGGAGCCATCGGAATAATTCGTGTATCTGGCCCAAAAGCGATTGAAATAACGTCACGCATATTTACACCCGCCACAGGCAAGCTACTGACAGAACGAGCACCATATACTCTTACTTTCGGAAAGATTTGTTCCCCAAAGCGAAAAATTAATAATACACTTTTCCAAAAAACGAGTGAAATTCCGCAAGAAAAAAGTGAAACGTTACAAAAAAAAGAATCAATTATACCTTCTGCAGAAGAAGTAATAGACGAAGTTTTAATTTCTTTGTTCCGTGCCCCTCATTCTTATACCGGTGAAGACAGTACGGAAATCATGTGTCATGGTTCATCCTATATCCTGCAGCAAGTTATACAACTCCTGATCTATAATGGATGTCGTGCCGCTCTACCAGGTGAATACACCCAACGTGCTTTTCTAAACGGAAAAATGGACTTGAGCCAAGCCGAAGCTGTGGCCGATCTGATAGCCTCATCGTCTGCCGCCACCCATCGCCTAGCCATGAGCCAAATGCGTGGAGGATTCAGTAAAGAACTTTCTAACCTGCGTAACCAATTGCTTCATTTCACTTCGTTAATGGAATTAGAACTGGATTTCAGTGATCATGAAGAACTAGAATTCGCCAATCGTGACGAACTGAGCAGTCTAGCTACCCATATCGAACAAGTTATTGCCCAGCTAGCTCATTCTTTCAGTGTAGGAAACGCAATCAAGAATGGCATTCCTGTAGCAATTATCGGAGAGACGAATGCTGGAAAATCCACCTTACTGAATGCGTTGCTGAATGAGGAAAAAGCCATTGTCAGTGATATCCATGGAACGACCCGTGACGTAATAGAGGATACGATCAATTTACAAGGTGTCACATTCCGATTTATTGATACAGCTGGAATCCGCCAAACGAACGATACAATAGAAAATCTAGGGATAGAACGTACTTTCCAAAAGATGGACCAAGCATATGTCATTTTATGGATGATAGACTCTACAGATGCCCAAAGACGGTTCGAAGAATTAAAAGCCGAAATTCTTCCACACTGCGAAGGGAAAAAGATGATTATTTTATTTAATAAGTCAGATCTGTTACTAGCAATACAAAAAGAAGAGTTGTCAGCTATATTTGCTGACATGAAAGTGGAAAAACTATTTATCTCAGCAAAGAAAAGGGAAAATATAACGATCCTGGAAAAAAAGTTAGTACAGGCAGCCGCCTTACCAGAAATCAACCAAAACGATATTATCATTACAAATGTACGCCATTACGAAGCATTAACACGAGCATTGGATTCTATTCATAGAGTACAGGAAGGATTGCAATTGGGATTATCAGGAGATTTGGTAAGTGAGGATTTAAGACAATGTATCCACGAACTAAGTGAGATTGTTGCAGAAGGAGGTATAACCTCGGAAGAAACATTGCAAAATATATTTCAAAACTTTTGCATCGGCAAGTAGGATATTGTAATCAACTGCAACGAATTAGAACCAACTATAATGAAGTCGCTGATTTTCAGCGGCTTTTTTATTTGCCAAAAATCCAGCTATAAACAGTTGGATACTGTTGTTCACCATATTTTTCTACCGTATTTCTACCGCGGAACAATTAAGGGCTTTTGCCCGATGTCACACTGACGCATTTGTTGACGTGTGTTGACAATGGTTTACGTGAGTAGACAAAAAGGGAAATAATCCGAGCTGTAAAAAGCTCATGTTTCACTAAAATATGGAGAATAACAAAAATGGAAGTAAAAAGAATCTGCCAGTGGTGCGGCAAGCCTTTCATGGCAAAAAAGACCACTACCAATTATTGTAGTCCGCAATGTTCCAAAAGAGGTTATAAACACCGGATGAAGGAACGTAGAATGGAAATGCGCGAATTTCAGGAAATGATGGAGGTAAAGAACAAACTGGAGAGCCAGGAATACTTTACCTTTTCTCAAGCAGCCAAACTAATGGGCGTTTCTCGCCAGTATGTCTATAAACTGGTAAAGGAGGACAAACTTCGTGCATCAAGGTTAAGTTCAAGAATGTCGCTCATCAGAAGAACCGACATCGAACTGATGCTGAAAACAAAACCTTATGAAGTTCTCAGACCAAAAGATGAATTTGACGTTACCGAGTATTATACAGCTGAACAGATTGCGGAAAAGTACAAAGTCAACGCCAAATGGGTGTGGACCTATACCCGGCAAAACAATGTTCCCAAGGTCAGAATCCGCCAGTTCAATTATTACAGTAAAAAGCACATAGATGCGGCATTTGCCAAATATAAGACGGATGACGCCTTGACAGAATGGTACACTCCGGAAGAAATCGAGAAAAACTATGGGATGACACGTGTAGCCATCCGTTCACATGTTTACCGCAACAACATCCCTTCAAAGAAAGAGCACGGCCAGATATTCTACTCAAAACTTCACTTCGATCTGTCCAAGAAGACAACCGAAGATGATTCTTCAGAATATTATACCGTGCAGGAAGCCATGAAGAAGTATAGTCTCACACGGGATTCAGTTTACGGCATTCTGCAATTCCACGAAATAAAACGGGAGAAGAAAGGGCGCTTTGTGAGATTCCTGAAAGTGGAATTTGACCACATTATGGGCGCCAGATAATGAATCTGTACAGACAGATATACAGACTGGAAAATGATTTTATGCTGAATGCGGTCTGCATAAAGTCATTGTGCATCTTCACCGCAAAAATTAAGTCAACTAATAACATTTGTAACTATGTCAGAATGTAAAACTGTAACTTTGAGAACCCGCCCGTTAAAAAATGGTATGCTTTCCTTCTATTTGGACTATTATCCGGGCTACCGTGACCAGGAAACAATGAAAACTATCCGTCACGAAGGTTTGAACATTTATATCTATGCAAATCCGAAGAATCAGCGGGAACGTGACTTCAATGCAACCATGTCAGAGAAAGCAGAAGCCATCCGATGCCGTCGCTTTGAATCTATCGTAAACGAACGCTATGATTTCTTCGACAAGAGGAAATATAAGGCAGATTTTCTAGAATACTACCGTAAGCAACTTCCCAAGCACGACCAGAAATGGGAATTCGTTTATCAGCACTTCTATAACTTCGTACATGGCAAATGTACTTTCGAAGAAATTGATGTGGAGCTGTGCAACAAGTTTCGTGAATATCTGCTCAATGCCAGACAGCTAAAACGGGATGGATATATTACACAAAACTCAGCGTCCGGCTACTGGTCCACATTCAGAGGATTCCTGAAGATTCTCTACCGCAATCGGCTGATCAAGTCAAACATAAATGATTTTCTGGAAAAGATTGAACCGGAAGATGTGGTAAAGGACTATCTGAGTGTAGAGGATTTGTACTGTCTGGCTGAAACACCATGCAAGATACCAGTTCTAAAAACCGCTTCCCTCTTTTCGTGCCTGACCAGTTTGAGACTCAGTGACATACTTACTCTCTGCTGGGAGGAAATTGTTGATTTTGCAGCAGGAGGAAAATGTGTACACACCATCACACAGAAGACAAAGACGGAAGACATCATCCCCATTAGTGATGAAGCCCTGAAGCTGATAGAATACTCACCTGAGAAGAAGGGTTTGGTATTCAAAGGTCTGAAAAGGTGCTGGACCCAGGTTCCCATGAAGGAATGGATTCGTTCTGCCGGAATCACCAAGAATATAACATTCCATTCGTATCGTAGAACATTCGCAACCCTGCAAGGGGCGGCTGGAACCGACATCCGTACCATACAAAGTATGATGGCTCACAAGAGCATAACCACGACCCAAAGGTACATGAAAGTAGTGGACAGCAACAAGCGTGAAGCGAGCAATAAGATTACCCTAAAAAGGAAAGAATAGCAGTCTGTATCCTATATAAATAATATGCCTAAAGTATGATTATAGTATGATTTAGAGTATGATTTTCGTACTTTAGGCTTATTTTTCTTAAAATCTGAACGATTATCTGTCACTAATTACAACTATTTGGAAATAGAAAATATATTTGCCATAAAAACTAGTACATATAATTACAGAACATGACAAACAATATTAAATTATCGGCACGAAAGACAAGTTTCATACTTGCAGTAAGTTGTATCCTTTTTTCAGTAATTGCAACATATCTGTACATTAATCACCAGATAGATCTGACCAGGTATACAACACCTATAATATTAGGAACCGTTGTAATAATCATAACATGCGGAGGATTACAACGTGTATTCTATATATTCCTTACGGATGAATGTCCGCAGATCTTTTCTGATAATCAAAGAAATTCTATACCTGACAAGGTTATTCCCAAACCAGATATGATGATTGAAGAATGCAGTGAACCAACTGTAGAAGTTTCAGATATAGAAATGATTGAAGTTAGCAATGCAACAGAAGTTATTTCAATGATTGAGTTACCGGAAAAGACAAAAAATACTGATACAACAGAAAACAAAGCTGCCAGTTCTGAAATCGTTACATCCATTACAATATCAGAGAAGCATGATGATTCGAAAGAAATAAAAGTTTTGGAGCAACAACCTACCTCAGAAGTTAAATCCGAAGCTTTTTCATATCTCCAGGGATTCGAAAGCCGTATGAAAGAAATTCAGAAGGAAGAATTAGAGAGAAAAATAATGATTATAAATGCTATTCATGAATATACCACCTATTCTACCGCAAAATTTATTACCAAAGAGAATCTGCTTATACTACATGAAAACATAGACCATTTGGCAAGTGGGCAATCAGATTTGTATAAACCCATTCGTTCAAAAATGGAAACTCCTCTTACATCACCTTCATTACGACATTTTGTCTGAAATATAGGCGAACGGTTAGGCATATCATTATCAGAAAGAGCCAATTTCATAAAAACCATATTTCCTAATGAATTAAAAAATGCAACCTTGGGATACCTTGTCAAGAATCTCAAAGATACCATACACAGTCAGATTCCTATTGACAGTCCAAAATATGATGATTTTAAATTTGATTATACTCTTATAAACAAAGCGCAGTGTGAGAAAAAATGAATTAATACAGACCGGAAAATGATTCTCTTCTCCTATTTCTCTGCATAATGTCATTGATTTAGTTTGTGGCATATTCAAACACAACAAATAAAGACATTATGCATTTCAGAAATTTAACCTTTAACGATTTACCTACAGTTGTAGGTGAATTATGTAAGAGAATTGAAAGTTTGGAAACTGTATTGAAAAACAGTCTGGCAGTCCAAAACAAAGTCAAAGAGAACCATCACGTTCCTATGACAGTGGATGAAGTATGTACCTACCTTGGCATATCCAAATCCTCATTTTATTATAAGGTCAAGCATGGTGGCATTCCTGTAATCAAACAAGGCAAACATCTTTTTGTTTATCGTGATGAACTGGATAAATGGCTTGAGACCGGAAGAAAGGTACAGGTTCCACTGACTTTTGAAGAAGAACAGGCAAAGATGCTTGCTGCCACCCGTCGTAAGGCTAACCCTAAAAACGTGTAAAGCCTATGGACAAGACAGACATTAGAATTCCTACTGACGAGGAATTGACCGCTTATATGGAGGAGTCTGCTGTAAGTGCAAACGGAGCTTATGAACAATCACCGGTTGTATTGATGGTAGATGATGCCGCAATCGGTACACTGGGGAACTTCAGTGCCTCTATAGGCAAAGCCAAAAGTAAGAAAACTTTTAACGTTACAGCCATTGCAGCGTCAGCATTGAAAAACGGAACAGTGCTGAAATACCGTTCATCATTTCCAGAGGATAAGCGAACTGTTCTGTACATTGATACAGAACAGGGACGCCATCATTGCCAGAAGGTATTGAAAAGAATCCTGCGCCTTGCCGGACTCCCGGAGGACAAGAATCCAGATAATCTGATTATGCTGGCTTTGCGCAAGTATGCCCCTCCGATACGTCTGGCTATAGTCGAACAGGCTATCGGCACAATCCCCGATCTCGGACTGGTGATTATAGATGGCATCCGAGACTTTCTTTATGATATCAATTCCCCCAGTGAAGCGACCGATATTATTTCCAGATTCATGCAATGGACGGATGACCGCCAGATTCACATTCATACCATTCTCCATCAGAACAAGAATGACGAGAATGCCCGTGGTCACATCGGCACGGAACTGAATAACAAGGCAGAAACAGTCATGCAGGTAGAAGTGGACAAAATGGACAGAACAGTGAGCGTAGTAGAAGCCATTCATATCCGTGACCGGGAATTTGAACCGTTTGCTTTCCGTATAAACGATGAAGTCTTACCTGAACTGCTGGATTCCTATCAACCCCAGGAAAAGAAAATCGGAAGACCTGTAAAAGAACCGTTTGATCCGTACAAGGAAATTTCCGAGAGCGTGCATCGGGCAGCTCTGGACGCAGCTTTTACAAACGTCTGTATTACCAGTTATGACGATTATCTGGAACGGCTGAAGGAAGGATATGCCCTGCAGGACATTAAGCTGGGACATAACAAAGCAGTTAAAGTTGCCACCTTCCTCAGTAACAAAAGGATGGTCATAAAAGAGGGAAAGGAATATAAAATCAACCCAGACAGCCATTATTGAATCCGGCTTTACTTTATTGGCAGGGTGTACATATTAGAATAAAGCAAAGTCATAAAGACGTTATAGGGAATATTCATCTTCTCCCCTTTTATTGGATAATCAGAATACTTATATCGCTTATGGTAGCAGTCGAAATGCCAATTTCATTTGTATATACGACACGGCTTGCCGTGCAGTTTCAACAGGTATCTGTTGCGAGATATACCAAGGTATAACCTCCACTCCGTTATGGTTGTACATTGGCGCTCTCGCCGGCTTTGCCACTTCGCCGGTGCGGTACTCGCAGGCTCGCACCTTAACCCATTATAATATTAGATTTTCATGGAAAAAGAAATAATAAAACAAACAGAACAGAACGAGACTCCGGACAACAGGAGAACCGTATTTATCGGGGCCAAAGTCAGCCCCCGACAGAAAGAACATATCAAGTCAATGGCCGAACAATGCGGAATGACCGTAAGCGATTATCTGCTTGCGCGGGCATATAATTATAAGCCAAAGGCAAGACTCTCCAAAGAAGAAGCTGCACTGCTGCAGAATCTGGACAACTGCCGTGCTGACCTGGTGAAATTCACATCAGCCCTTCATGGAATGAGTGCAAGCCAACGGCACACGATGTTCAACCAGATTCCATTTATGGTGAACTGGCTGAAGGAGCTTGGCAATGTGGCAGAAAATGTCTGCCAGTTCCTAAATTCCGTAAAAGAGCCGAACAGTATTCCAACCAATAATAAAACTGAAGAATCATGATCGCAAAGGCTAAAGCAATATCGCATGGCATAAACGACATCCGTTATATAACCGGCGAATCACATAATAAAAAACATCCGGAAAAAATCTACCGGATATTGGACAATATGATGCCATCGGAGCCAGATGCAATGGGTGTTTGGAATTCAATGCAACTTACTCTTTCCCGCTTCCGCCCGGTGAAGAACTCAGTCATCAGAATTGAACTTAGTCCGTCACCCGAACATACCAAGGACTTTACCATTGAAGACTGGCAAAAACTTTGGCAGGATTTCGCTAAAGAGTTTGACAAACAGGCGTTCAAAGACAAGGACGGGAAAGTACGAAACAGTCCGACCAATCTGGCCAACAGCAAATACACAGTCTGGCTCCATATGGAATCCAATAGCGGAGTTCCTCATCTTCATGCTGCTGTCTGCAGGATGGATGAAGACGGAAAGATTAACAACGACCACAATATACACCTTCGTGCCCAGTGGGCAGCAGAAAGAGTAGCAAAGAAACGTGGATGGACAACAGCAAAACAGGTAAGAAATGTCAACATGCCATTGGTTACACAGGATTGTATGAATGTCCTTAAATCCATGTCATCATGGTCATGGGATGAATACAAAGCAGCATTGACAAAGAAAGGATACACCATACATGAGCGAAAGGACGATGATGGTATTCTTCACGGATATGCAATCATGAAAGGAAGGACGAAATACAAAGCTTCCGATCTGGGTATTGGTAGAAACTTGATGGTTTCAAAACTTCCTGTCACATGGGAGAAACTTCATTATAGGTCAGGTATTGCAGCGAATAACAAACCTAAAGATACTGATTCGAGACAGATTCAGAAGCCATCGGCATCCGCTGACTATACCAAATATAAGATCTACAATCCGAATACGGTTCCCTATACATTGAGTCACGAAGGTCAGGAACATCGGTTCTACATTCCAGAAAAGGTACTCAACCATTTTAACGATGAATTTGATTATCGTTTCGTCTCCAATTCACAGGAGTTAACCGATATGGCAGTAGTAATATTTGTCGGATTGCTGGAAGTCCCCAATGCACCAACCGGAGGTGGCGGTGGTTCACAAAGCGAATTACCATGGAGAGATAAGGACGAGGATGATCTCTTATGGGCAAAAAGATGTGCCCGTGCTGCCATTCGTACCTTAGGAAAGAAACCGAAAACTGGATTAAAACGATGAGCTTATGAAAAAGAAATTTGATTTTACCGCTGAAATGAAGGAAGCACAGGTTACCAAAAGTACTCCTCAAAATGAATATCTTGAGGAGGAAAAACGTCTGCTTGGTATAAACGTAAAAGAACTTGCCGAGTTGAATGACAATGTGTATGGATTGAGGACGGATCTTACCGCATTGGTGGATTTATTAGGAAAATACAAACTATCTATTACTCAGGATACGCAAGATCAGGCTGTTAAATTTGGTAATACCGTTCTTGGCCAGTTCATTGACCAAATTGAGATCAAGTGCACAGAGGCAGAGCAGAGGATTGTTCAAATGGATAACCGCATTTATCTATCATATAAGGCATTTTATATTTTGATTGTCATTCTAATAGCCCTATCCTCTTTCTTGGTCTGTATGATCGTGGCGAATGTAGAATTTTTGCATTCCTGGTTAATTTGGAGGATGGTTGCTACATGTGGGCTTATAGCGATCTTGGGAATTACGATGGTGATAGTAGTTCATAAGTTACTTGGAAATAAAACCTGATGAAAAAATATTAAACAATAGCTTTCTGTTCTAAAAAAAATGTGACAAGAATTATAGTTTTCAAGCTGTAACTCTTGTCACACATTTTATTTATTATTTATTTTTAACTTTTCATTTCAAGCATAGCAAGCATTAACAAAATTTCAAATCGAGTACTTTATTAATTATAAATACTTTATGCCTACATTAGAATTATAATGAACTAAATCCTACACGAAAAACTCAAATTAGCGGGAAAAGAAAAGTTTTGACTTGCAGATAATATTATGTGGTTGGAAATTATTCAAGCTCGGTATATTCCCTATTATTCAAAGAATCAAAATGTTCAAGTTCCCTATTCATTTCATCTTGATTTATCAAGAAAGAAGGACAAGATTTTGCTCTTGCAGTATCATGTTGCTCAAACCGGTCTATTCCTAAATATTTATACAAGCGGCATAGTTTTCCTGAGCCGTCATAGCTGTCAACAAAATTTTTACAGTATAAACAATTCTTAATACCAAATCTTTTATATCCTTGATATTTAACCATTTCATATACTCCAAAAGCAACAGGTGTATGAATGCATATTTCCAAAAGAGATTGTTTCCTAACTTTAGCTATATTCTTACACAAAGATGTGTCTTGATAACATTGTGACTTACCGGATGCATATAGAATATAACGAGAAAATTCTATCTCTTGTGTAATATTTTTAGCATCATAGTCCTCCGACTTGAATCCCCAAAACGTTGTTTCACTTATATTTTCAGATTCTATTCCTTCTAGGAGCCTGCTATCACATTTAGAGGATTCAATGAAACCATCATCGACAATTCTTTGAATGTCATTTTCAGATTCAATCTTAACTTCAATAATTTTACCACCATTATGCAATTTAGATACATCACTTGCATGAGTAACAAAAAATTCAATATATATAGGCGCCAATTGAGGCTTCTTAGACGAAAATATTTTCAAATCAGAGCGTCTGTTAATTGAATCATACTGTATTTCTTGTTCACATGAGTCATAAAACTCTTTTAAATTGAATCTTTTATGAGTTGATATATAACAATTTCCATATCTAACGAATGCACATGTCTTTACATGTGGGCAATATGAACGATACTCAAAACCAACATTAAATACTTCTTTAGATAGAAATGCCTCTTGAACTCTTAATTTTGCCAACTGATGCAACATAGTCTCATATGCATTTTCACAATCTACTCCAGAAGCATGAGCAAAATGATGGACACGTTTCATTCCACCATTTTTCGCTACCAATTTTTCCTTACATGATGGACAATAACAATTGCAAAGCTGCCCTGTGTCAACTTCGTCTATATAGACAAGATTACCAATTGAGTTTAATGCGTATGTTAGTAAACCTTTCTGATGCATAAGCAGTACTTCCTCTAAACCTTTTATTAAATTATTATGCTAATAATTGTATAGGTAATCACAGATTTTAATGAATATTTTGTGATCGTTAATTATATAGATGGAGTTCTTTATTTTATACCTTCATAATAAATATTTAGTGGCTATTCTAATCCCCAAAAGTAGTATAAAGTTTGAATATATTCCTTATCATAAGATATCGCTACTTTTTCTTACTATCTGGTATCATAGAGTTCAACTCGCAAGCATTACTCACGAGTTGGACTACATAAATTTTCAACTTGTGTTTTAGCCAACATCAAGAGTTTCATGTTTCAATCATTATTAATTCTTTTCTCTGTATCTATAGCCGTTAAATTTCATTTAGAACATTCTACTACTCAAACAATATACACTTGTAGGATTTTATTAATATTTTTACTTATAATACCCTTACTGCACTATCCGTTTTTATATAATATTTCCAATAAAGCATTTTAATAAATCATTATTATATACTATCTAGTCCTACTAGATTCTTAAAGAATCCGTATTCTTCATCTACTAGAGCTCGTCTGTCTAGTCCCATATTCTGATATTCACACGAAGTCTCAGAAACCATGGTACAACCAAAACATGATGCTCTATTTAAGCTATCTTCATTTTCCCAACATAAAGGATCTGAAGAACAATTTACTGCACGTTTCATTGCCGATTCAATAATACTACTAATAAGTCGAGGCTGTCCTTGCCATACAAGGCCTCCCATACTGCCTTCTGCTCCATCTGCTGTATAAATAAGCACGCCACACATTTTGTCTGAGTAATATAGCCGCTCACTCAAACTTGCAGTAGGGTAACCACAAGTAAATTCAAGTTCTTTCATTAACACATGGCTAAATGTATGAAGTAGATAAAATTTAGCTCTTCCGTAAAGAGAAATCTCCTGATATAAAAATTCTCCTAATGCCCCATTATCAAGTTGACATTTATAATGATCATTTAAATCATTTTCTTCAGCCCACCTTTCAATAGTAGCCATATCAAATGCAAAAAACAAGCCTTCACCATATATTTGATTAGCAGGTAATACATATATGTCAGACGGTATTCCATCAAAAATGGGCTTCATCTCATCACCTGGTGCCACAATCTTCCCACTATCATCAAGTTTAGATGTTGGCATGTTTACTCGACCAAAGCCTAACTGTGTATTTGTAAGAGAAACTGTATTCACCTGTTTAATTGTTTTAAAATATGACTGTAAAGAGTTAGGAATAATAATTTCATTAAACTCTAATCCTTTAGATTTTCGATTGGGTTCATGAATATCAGTGAGAACTTCAAATTCTGTTAATCGATATGTTGCAACAGGATCATTATCTTCGTCTTCTACAATTAATCCAAGAAACATATTTTTGATATTTTCATAATCAAAATCTGTCAGACTACACTGCCAGTTAAGATTTGCATCCTCAATAAATTCATCACAATCATTATACTTTTTTTTCCAAAATTCTTCTTGAGTCATTTCTGGCCTTCTAGTAACCATTGTATTATATTTCTCAGTTACTTTACTTAACACCATACGAGCCTGATCATTCAACTGCCCAGGCTTTAATGGAATAAAATCTTTAGGAATATATAAACTACTAAAACCACTTGCATAGTATATGCTATTACTAGTTACCATTGCTACTTGCATCTTAGTCTTTTGGCCAGTAGACAAGCATCGTTCATATGCATTATCTTTGTTAACCCATGGACGTTCACCTCGACAATAAGGTTTAATATTCATTATACCAGCTAATGAAAAAGAATAACCGCATTTTGAACATTTTAGTGTGCCCCACGATTCTGCTTGGTTACGAGAATTAAGCCATTTAATATTATGCTTACCTCCACAACTACAATCTTCACAGTCGTAACCAAACAATTCGAAACCTGCATCATCATCCATTTTCTCATGTTTAAGAGACGCACAGAAGAACTTATACCATGGGATATCTGATATATGGCCATTTGGGCAAATAAGAATAAGTGGAACTGGTTTTAATAGACCATATTCTACATCATCATGTAAAACTTCAGCCTTTATTTTTCTATAAGTTTTCTTATTAGGATCGCGTGGAGGAACAAAATATGTCATTTTCCCATCATTACATTTACGAATTTGCCATTCTTTACGCCACTCATTAAGAGGTTTGATTTCAGAATTAGCAGAAATAAACCACTGAGGAAAATTAATAGCAGGGATATAAAACATATCTTCGCCTAATTCAGTTCCAAATCGCGCTTTAATAGATTCATAAAGTGGATTACCTTTACGTTGTATTTGATTAAATGAATTCAGTTGAATATGAGGTATTGCAACAAAACATTTTAATTGGGTAAACCCTTTTTTCACATTTAAAAAATCCACAAAACGCGGATCTTCAATCAATTCAACACCACATTCTTCTTGAATTTTTGGGATATTTAATGTTTGTGATTGTATCTCCTTTATTTTATTTGATACCACCTCCACAAATTTCCAGTTATTAATACTTAATGGCATAATAAAACCACCCCACTTGGTAGTAATAATAGATCCTACACCTGCAGCAGTAGACAAGATTTTATACTTGCCCATAGATTGATTATATTGATTCTCTTTACGTATATCCATAATATTATTTATTTAAAATGTGAAGGACAGCTTCAGGTTCAACTAATCTTAATGCGGATGGTACTATCCACTTGCTAGCAGCTTTTTGCTCCGAATAATCATCTGTAGAAACTAACAAAGATACCTCTTCAGCACCTTTTCGCCCAGCTGCATAATAGACTAGAGAATCACCATATTGTTCTGCTTTATTTACCCATTGGTCAAGACTTACATCTATCCATTCATATATGTAAGATAATTGCTCTTTTGTTATGATTTCGCGCTCTAGTGCATGTAATGTAGAATCAAGAGCCTGAGTCCTTGCGTAACGATTCTCAAAATACTTTTTCAGCTCAGATTTTAATTCTGTTGCGATTGGAATGGACATTTTATTTGCATCTTTGCGATCAGCAAGATTCTTGTATAAATGTCTAATTATAGTAGCCATATATAAAGGCATATACTTTTCTACAGCCTTTGGTGAAAAAGGAGTAATGGAGATTGGCTCAACATAATAATATAACTTTTCATGAAATTCTCTAAACCTTTCAAAATGAGACATATCTCGAGAACGAAAAGGATTATGTAACGTTAAGACTAATCCTTCTTTATCACGTGCGACACGAGAGCTTGCTTGAATGTACTCAGCGATATTTCTAGGCATAGAATTAATTATGATTGTATTAAAACGGCTTACATCAAGTCCCACTGATATCATATTTGTTGCTAAAATATAATCAGCAGGAAGAATTGCACTATTATATATATTTGTTTCACCTTCTTTTAAATATGGCAATCGTTTATTAGGATCCCATTTTATTGTTTGTACTTTTGTTAATTCTTTTACTGCATCACCACCAGATAAACGACCAGTCAACTCAGTCTTAGAGAATACTTCGTTATATGCATAAAAACATTCCAACATATCAGTAAATCGAAGTACTCGTTTAAATAAACGACGAGTATACTTAGTAAATTCAAGATAGAATTGAGCATCAGTTTTTCCTACCTCTTTTAATGAGTTGAAATAAGAAATTATCGAATAATAATAGTCTGCAGCCTCTATAAATGACTTATCATTAATCTCTAACAATGCTTTATTTTTACGTTCATACAGTGCTCGATGTACAAATAAAATTGCAGCTAAACGCATTTGAGTAGTCATCTGAGTACGTCCAGTAGGCATTATACCAATATATTTGCGTTTAGAAACGTACGACCAATTATCATTTTCTCCTTGTTTATCCCTTTTATAGAAAGCAAAAAACGAGTCATCATAATCTGTTCCATTTTTAGGAAAGATACAAATATCCCGATCATATAGAGCTCGCACTTGAAAACTGGTATTACGTGTGGTAGCTGTTGATGATATAATCTTAGGACGAATCACAAGCCCATCCTGCCTTTTGTATGAACACAACTGATCAATAGCTGCTTCAAACAAACTTACTGCAGAACCCAATGGACCTAATAACAAATGTAATTCATCTTGAATAATCAAATCTGGTGGATTGCATCCTGTACCATTTCCAAATAAACGTCTAGAATCTGCACACGCTTCATTTACATTAACTCGGCGTGCAAGTTGAGCAAATTTATCTACAGTCCCAAATAGTAATGTTGGCGGCTCTTCATATACATGGTCATCACAAAGTCTGATAGGCAGATAGTTTCGTTTTCCATATGTACATTTTTTGTTACTACATCCAAAATAATAATGATCAACAGATACTTCTTTCTCTCTAAGCAAAGAACCACACCAAGGACAACGATCTAGTGGTATTTGTCCATGTCCTCCATCAGAAACCCAGTTTTTTCGAATTTCTTCAGCTAGATTTTTATAATGATTAGGCAATGAACTTTCTCCAACAAATAGGCCAATAGAAATTTCTTTATCTCCTAAATTGTATTTATCCCATTTCCTAATCTGTTCTAATGCAAGAATAAGTCGTAACGCACGTTGAAATTGTTGAGTTGTAAGTAAGCGTAATGTATAGCGCATTATTGCAGCAACGCCATCACCAGCTCCATTTTTAAGCAACAATCTACGATTTATTATGACTAATGCAATTATACCCAAATAAGACTCAGTCTTACCTCCACCGGTTGGAAACCATACAAGATCTACTAATTCATTGCGTTTTTCCCATTTTGGATCACACTTACTTTGGAAAATTCCATCAAGATTAAGCAAAATAAACGCAAGCTGGAAAGGTCGCCATGCAGCTACAACTCCAGGAAAAATTGTAGTATCTAGCGCTTTATCTTTATAATATTCAAAACTTAAAATTTTTTCATCCTTTAAGACTTGTTCTTGATTATTACTTTTACTATGCCAAAGCTGCATAAACATAGCAGTATTCATTAATCGAAAAATCTTCATCTTATCAGGATTTGTCAAGAATTCATCAATATTATTCTTTATTCTCTGATAGTCCTTCTCACATTTAGTAATATTCTCTCGTCCAATCGAGTTGCCAGCAGCATCTAATTGCTTTATCCATATTTGATATGAATCAGCAAATTTACGAAGGCCTTCAACAATCTCAGTATCTGTATTAGAAGAAAGGACAGAAAGCCACTTAAATTGAAGATATTGATTATCTTCTACATATTTCTTTGGTAAGAATTTGTTAGTCTTTTCATCAAAAACGTGTTTAGTCTTATCTCGTGGTTCTGGTTCTACATCAGGTGTTTCAACAGACGGCATAAACTCTGAACAAACGTGTATAATTCCATTATTATCATAGTACCAATTTGCAGAACAGATGTGGCCAATAGCATAATCTTCAATATTACGATAAAGATACTGCAAACTGCTTACTTCACAATCATCAAGTTCTGGATTTATTTCGTTTCTATATGGTATAATTTCAGAACTTGAGACGTCAATTTTAACTCCAAAAAATGTTAACTCATTAACCTTCTCTGCAACAATAGAATAGTAATGCTTAGCATCAACCTTAACCTTAGTAGAGTCATTAGCAAGCATTACTTTTAAATATGTCTTACCATTGATTCCCTTATAAATCTGTAACCATATGGACAAAGAAGCTTCGACTTCAGGAGTAAGAGTATACTTTACTATTCCTTTTGTAACACCTTCTTTAGGGGGGATTATGATCTTTCTCTTCCCTGATTCAAAATCAAAAGCAAATGCTGATAAATCAATTTCTTTACAAAAATTTGTTCCTACCCAGAACCCGAATCCTTTAGAATCACATATGGATAGTATATCTTCAAAATAAGATAAAAAAGTTTCATATTGTTCTATTTTTGCAATACGAACTTTATGTTCTGCAACCTTATCCGGACTCAAATATTCACCTTCTCTGTTTACGTATTTTAGGGATTTAAATAGTCGTTCTTTATATGCACTTAAAAATTTGTTTTTATCTTGGAAAGAGCTATCTGTATAAATTGAATCATATTCTCCATTAGGATTTTTAGCTATAATTGAACAAAAATATTTATTAAGTTCTCGCATTTTATCGCGAAAATCCTTCAAGTCCTGTGCTTTATTTATAACTTTTAACAAACTTAGTTTTTTGTCTTGGTATCTGAAATACTGAGGAAATAAATCTTTACATTTTTCTATAGAATATACTTTCTCAAAAAAATCATAATCTTCTATATTTACATATAAACGTGTTTTCTCAGATAATTTTTTATAATAACGTCCTGAAATTGTCATTTTAGTACTCGAAGTTAAAGATTTAATGTTTTTAACACAACAAGATATACCTATTCTATCAGGGAATCTACGACTTAGCGAATTAATATCTTCATCCTCTTCTTGATTTCCTAAATCCCTCATGTCATCTCCTTGTTCGTCCGAATCCTCATCTGATAAATTTTCATCACCAATATTTTCATCGTCGTTCATTTCGTATTTTAGATCAGACATAAGTAATGACTGATTATCTTTTCGTGGGAAAAGAATACCTGTACTATAAATAGAGCCTGGCGTTGTATTAAGTACTTCACATACAAGTTCTTTCTCATTTTCATTAGAAACATATACTCCAAAATTATTTCCGCAACCACCTGGACCTATTAACTGTTCCTTAATGAAAGATTCCAATGAATTTCTTTTATCTTTGATCATAACTTATGGATTTAATTAGTCTAAAATTTATAGTGCCGTCTTTTATAAGATCTAAAATAATCTTAATATCATTTTCACTACCAATATTAAGATAATCAAGAACTTCATTACTTAACTCTTTATAGGCTTTCTTCATGTCAGTTTCAAGTAAACAGTGAATTAAAAATGTCCTGAAAATTATATTTTTACCTTCAGTATTTGTACTTATTCTTGACTTTCTATGTCTTAACATTCGAGTATATAATCCCTCTATTTGAAGATATTCTTCAATCACTCTCTTTTGCATACGTCTACTACGAGGAAGTACTGAATTTTCAGATGTGTCTAACCATCGTTTAAATGAAATAAATTGTATCCTTTCAGCTGGAAGAAGTGGTTTCATTATATCATTATAAACAACTTGTTCTCCATATTGTGCTACTCGATGCCCTAAAAGGATCTTCCACATTTCTCGGCTTGATAGTTTCTCTTCATCAGTTAAGCAATACTTTGGATTATTTCGTATCATTAATTCACCTTCACCTGCTCTACGCTCCTCATTATCAAGAAGATCTTCAAGTGGTTGATAAAAATCTGTCAATGGTTGAATTGAAATAACTGTTGGGCCTTCAAAATCACGTAAAACATCTAGAATTGTACAAATTGAAATTTCATCCATATATTTACATAAAACAAAATCATATTCATCTAACACTTTATGCTGACGTGGTCCAAATGAAACTTTCACTCTGTTTTGTTCAACTCCTGATTGCCTGTCACGAACATTTTGTTCATCTTCATCTTCTTTGGGCTCAATACCTATTTTTATCGGTTTATCAGGAAGCTGTATACCGTTTTTCACGTATCTAACACGATAGTTTGAATTTAGAAGTAATCTTAATTGTTCTTCATAGCGATAAGAATACCAACTATAACGAGGATCAAATACAATCTTATTATTTATTTGTAGAACACTTTGTCCAGGATTAAGATGATACTGATCAAAAGAGTTTGGATATATTGCCCAACTCCGTCCCGTACAATGATTAAGCATTGATAGAACAAGGATCTTTTGTTCATGTATTGAATTTAAGAAAATTAAGCCATCTTTATGAGCTTTAAAATTCTTAAATATATAAAAATTAACCGAAGATGCACCACATTTAGACTGTAAGAAGAATTTTAATTGTTTTTTATAATACACATCTATGTTGTAATCCAAAACTACTGCAATCTCATGGAATTTTATCCAGTTATATAAGATTTCTGTAAGTTCTGTTTTGTATTTATTATGAATAAGTTGTAAAAAATAATCTGTATACTCTTCATTTACCTCAGAATTAAGGTTTAGAATCTCCTCTTTTATCTTTGATAAACTTTGATCTGTAAAACAAATCGCCAATTCATTACGTAGTTTTACTTCATGAGCAATATCTTGAATCATAAAATCAAATGTGTTCTTTATTTGGTATTCTTCTGCATTTATTTCACATCCTAATTCATAGAAATCAATACATGGTTCTTGACGTTCAAATAAGTAATCCATTTCTGCTTTTGTGAATGATATAAAATCACGCGTTTCAGCAAATTTTTCACGTTGCCAGCGTTCTACTAAACTGTGTTTATTTTCGTATATCCTCTGTAGTCTATAAGGTTTTTGCGAAAATAAAAATGCTATAACATTATGAATACCAGCATCATAGTCTTCATTATATTCTTTAATTGTTGAGCGTTGCATTTTCATACATAATTGAATGTTACGCCCATCAATATTTTTCTGAAGAAAAAGGAATATATGGGGGATTTTAAACCTCCCATCATTTTGTTCTATTTTTTTATATACTTCATCCTCATCTCCATTTAAAATGATTAGAGATTTTTCTGTTGAAAAAGAATCTCCAACTACATCTTGAATAAAATGATAATGTCCTTTAGTCTTTAATGAGAGATTATATTCATCAGATAAAGTACGACTATAAAAGAAACATTTCTCATTTGCGTTGGAAGGCATATCTAAAATGTCATCTGTTAAGTATTTTGCAACATCCCGTTTAAATCTAAAATGTTTAGAACATGCTTCACGCTCCTTTTTATTAACTTTTTCTGGCAAATATATAAATGGCTTTGACTTATATGAGGAAAGTATATTTGTACGAGTGCTTTTACCCCAAAGTAACGACATCTTTAATGCAACAAATTCCTCACATAACATCTGAGCCCAATCTTCACATAATGGGAAATATACTATAGGCATTTTGACATCATCACTATATTCCACTTCTCTATTAATGTAATAATCAATAATATTATTCAGAACACACAACAACTTTCTACCTTCTTTAGTATGTAAATTAAGAGAAGATAGTATATTCAAAAGAGCCTTGAATTCATGGCTTTCCTGTTTTGCTGTTTTTATAAAGTTGTCGTGTAACATATTAATTAGATTTAAGAATAATAATGTCCAAATTCATGATTGCCCGTGTCATACCGACATAAATTTCGAATAGAAAATTATCCCATGAACTCTTGATCTTTGAAGCTGGGATGACAAGTATTATATTGTTATCCTCTAAACCCTTATATTTAAGTATCGTTGTAAAGGCTAACAATTCCTTAGACTTCCTTTCTATAGTTTTTTCAGATAAAATTTCAAGAAATGACTCCATTTCTGCTATTATATCATATACTGAATCATCATCTTCATTTTCTTTATATTTAAAATCAGAATGTATCAGCAATGTTGTAGAAGAAATTTCTCCGCAATATTGAAATAGATGTTTGGTGTGTTCTTTAATAGTTTTCTTTACTTCTCTTACATTATCATGGAAAGATATTGTAAGTCCTGCTATATCATTTCCTTTAAGAGAATCTAAATATAACTCAAAAGCTTCCTGGCAATGTTCAACTGACAATACTTTATTGGCATATTCTACAATAAGTTTATTTGTAGGAACACGTTTGTTCTCATCAAGTATGAAGCATGCTGCGTATTTTGCTATTTTATTAATATTTTCATTCAAATTTCGACTAACATTATTATATCCTTGTTCAAGATCATAAAATACTAGATATCGTCCTTGTTTAAGACCATTGTGTTGTGAACTTAATAGTTCATTGAGCACAATATCAACACCTTTATCAATGACATCTTGTGCTTCATCAATAATAATATAGTCATAATCTACCTTAGTAATTTTACTGAGTTCTTTGCTTAAAAGTTTGTAAACATCATATTGGCTATTATCACTTTTAATATTTGTTATTTCCTTGATATAATTATTGAATGTTTTGACAGTACATGAACTTAATCGTTCTTTATCTAAATCAAGCCGAACCTTACTTGCTAGCAGTCCTGTCCAACATAGATATAACCCCTTAAGACCACTATGTCTTTTAATAAATGCTTTAGCCATAGTGGTTTTTCCTGTTCCTGGTCCACCCTCAATTAATATTCTAGGATTTTTTCTCAAACCTTCTAGAATACTTAGATTGTCAATCTGTAACCAATCCAAAACTTCGCGAAGCGAAGTTAGTGAATATTTATAACGATCTTCAATTGATGGAGCAAGTGAGTTTACAATAGACTGTAATTCCGTCTTTGATATTATACGTTTAGAGCGTTTATTTTTACGAATTACACTTAAACAGAAGTCTGCAAAAGAATTATCACTATCTTGATCTAACTTATTCCAAAGTTTATGAGAAAGGTTGATTTGAGAAGAGTCACGTGATATGTCAAGAGTACTATGAGGGAAAGCACATACATAATCAACAAATATTTGATCCTTATTTAATATCCCATTATTTAACAATGCCCATTTATAATCATGAGCTTGCTTAAATGGTGTTCTACTCATTTCCCTTAAGACCCCTTTATAGCTATAATAAAAGAACCCCCTTATCAACTCAATTATACCACCTTTAACTTCAACAATAATTGCACCTTCTTGGCATATAAGGAGAAAATCAATCTGTATTTCATTTTGACCTCCATATGGTATGTTGAAAGTTTTATCATACCACATATACCATGTCAAAGGACTTGCTTCACAATCTCGTACAATACGTTCATACATATCTTTTTCTCCCTGAAGTACATTACCACTATTGTAATTAATACCAATAGTAGAGTCAATTAGAAGAGTATCTTTATGAGATTTAATAATGATTGCCATATTGTTGTGAGTTATTTATAATTTGATTACTTCCAAAGATTTTCGTCTACAAGTTCGGACATTGAATAGTTAAACATGTCTATCAATTCTGCCCTATGATTAGGAAACATTTCTAGAACTTTTATTAGAGACTTTAATGATAAACACATTTTGACTCTATCGTAATATCCATCTCTTATATCTTGTTCAAATTCATCGAATGTTTTTAGCTTTGGCCGTGTAGTTATTTTTAATGTCTTTTCTTCCCAATAAGATTGATTTCTATAACAAAATTGCCAAAAAGACATTTTTTTGTAAAACTGCTGCTGGTTACACCATCTGGCAATTTGGACATAAAAATTTGATACTGGGGCATTATGATAGTCTTCATGCCTCATCACATATCCAACACATCCATATTGCATGAGTATTTTAATTCTTTGAAATAATTCCCAAATGTCTTTATAAAATATATCTACTTTTGTTGGAGACTGTTTAAAACCACAAAACAAATAGAACTTTGTACCTTTCTTTGGATTGTAACGTTTCCAGATTTTAAGTGATTTTTCAATTATCTCATGATCTTTCCAATTATCAAAAGCAAAAATAAAATCACCATGATAACGCGACCGTGATAACATTTCTGCCATTTCTTCGCCATAAGGACTTTCTGCTAACATGCGTTCATCAAGACCTTGCCGGAATTGAAATGGGCGTTTAGTCTCTATAAGTTGCTTCAGTAGTGGTCTCCAAATAGATGGGTCAGAAGCAAGAAAATTGTCATCCCATAAATAGATATATGGCCGAACAAGTTTTCCGTTTTTATCTTTCTCATCATCCAAGAACCATTGTAATTTAGAATATGGTAATATACAATTCTCTAGTTTATTAACACAGAATGGACAATGTCTTACACAACCACGGGTTAAAAAACCTATTGAATATTTTTGATAATCTTTAAATTTTTCTCGTTTAAAACCTTTCTTAACTTGTTGATTAATAAATTGATCATATAAATGATAGTAAGGCATCTGACGAGACATGCTAATCCCATACTCTTTACCTCCATGAAAGTTTCTAAGAGTATTTAGGAATTCATCATGTTCTAATTGGTTCATATCTTGTTCACGTTTTCTACGATATTCCATTACACTTACTTCATTGGCATAAAATCCAGTTCCTCCACATTTAAACTTCTTTTCTTCCGGTGTTCCTTTTGATCGTATATATAGTTCTGGTAATTTGGTAAACGTAAAGACACAAGACAAATATATTCTTGTATAATGTAAAGTATTTGCCTGAGGATCAAGAATTAATTCAAATGGAATTCCATTATCATGGAAAAATCCGGCCAATTTTAGTAATACAAGATTTGGGTGACGCGTTCCATTATCAAGTAGATCCGCATCAATTAGTCCTATTATTTCTTGTTTTTTTGACATATTATTCATTCATTGATTTTATAAAGGCTTTGCCTTTCTCTGTCAATACATAACCGCCTGTTTTACGCGAACCTTGATACTCAATCAAATTAAGATCTTCTGAAATAAGTTGCTTAAGGATTCTATCAATAGTAGGCATTGATATTTTTATTGCATCATGCAAGTCTTTTCTTTTAGCTATTCCTAGTTCTGAAATCTTTAACAGGACACTTTTTATCTTATCATTTATCTTATCATTTATCTTATCATCATCTGAGGAAATAAAATCATCCCCAATCAAGACTCTATCACCAAAACCTTCTCTACAAGGAATCTCAATCAAGAAATAACTTCTCTCTTCATTTGTCTCAATCACAGCAGGAGCAGAGCCATTTCTTCTTAATTCGTCTTGTATGGTTGGGATACCGGTTCCTCTACCTTCGGACAACTGAAGTTCTTTGAGATAATCGCCCAAACGACGATTACGGTAGCGGCGTGACTTCAGACGTTCAGCCTTTTGGATAGCATCAATGCTGATGGAACGGTCCGGACCGGCATAACTAAGAATGGAAATCTTTTCTGGCTCAATCGTAATCTCAACCGGTTCTCGTTCTTGATAATCTCTATGATACAAAGCATTAACGACTGCCTCTTCAATTGCTTGATAAGGATAGTTGAAGAAGATTATAGATTCAGCCTTGTCTTTCTGCTTAATGATACGTTTCTTGATAACATTCGTTTTGATATAGTCCAATGCCTGTTTTATCATATCGGGAACAGGGCCAACAATCTTTGGAACCTCAATCATGTTATTGGGATTCTTAATGCAGCCCTCGGGAAAGATAACAATATCTACTTGTGTTGTCGGGAAAAATTTGGCAGGATTCTTACAGAACATCATAGCGGCCACATTCTTGACTAGTTGACGTTCAACGGGCCCTACCAGCAGGTCCATTTGCGACAACAACTCGAACAGGGACAGCTTTTCGAAATCAGCAACCAAACGACTGTTGACTGTTTGCAAGTAATCCAGAACCAAGGCTCTTGAAATATCTGTTATCTCTATACTCTCATTACCCCTTTCATCAAATGGAGTACGATTCGCCATCTCACGCAATTCATCCAAGACTTCACCTCTCGCCTCAATAGTATTGGTTCCACTACGAACATACCACTTACATGGCGACTGATTACTTGCTGTAACTCGTTCACGTACATTATAAGGACGGTTCACTCCAGCTGGCACCCAAATAAGCAAAACGTATTTCCCGTCAATCTCCTGCATGTCGATTCGTGGCAAATAGAATGGCTCAATCTTATGATTGAACCCAACCATATCACGTTGTATCTTATCAAGTTCCTCTATAGGAACACCTGTCACTGGCCGTTTTGCGATACCTGTGTTTTCTTCTTCTTGAACACCTACGATGATGTATCCTCCGCCAATGTTATCAAAATCATTAGCGAAAGCACAGATGGTGCGATAAATTTTATCTGGATTCCATCCTGTTTTAAACTCAATACGGGTGGATTCTATTTTACGCTTATGAAGCAAGTCTTCTATGTTTACCGGAATAGCCATCTTGATATACTTATTTAGATTTATCCTTTTCTACATGAAGCAATTCTCTTACATCAACATCCAAAAGTTCCGCTATGCGAAATAATGTTTCCAAATCTGGTTGTGAAGCATTAGTACACCAACGAGAAACAGATGTCACATTCCTACCAACTTGCTCAGAGAGCCATTTAGCCGTTTTATTCTTTTCAACAAGGACTATTTTAATCCTATTCAATTGCTTCATAATTGAAATAATTTGTAGTTTAATGCAAATATATCAAAATTCAATGTGAAAAGCTAATATTGTTCAATTTATTTTGGTAAAATACCTTTCAATGATAATTCTATTCAAAAATTAACCACCATACCATTAGCCTTGTCAAGTTCATTCCAGCGAGTACAGAACAAATGTGAGTGGCGAACAGGAGGATAGTCTGCGAGCAGAGCACCAGTATTAATCAGTTCACACTTCTCGTTGATAATGCCGAATGATTCATAGTCGCTATTCTCAAACAAACGTTTAGTGCGCTTAAAGTATGTGGCACGAAGCACGGTAAATACCATATCCACGAACTTCCAACAATACACAAGGCTCATACGACATGTTACTACCCTTCAGCACCAGTTCTTTGTGCTTCAAGATACTAGCTACTACACTCTAGTTACCAACACGAACAAATGCCTACATCGGTCCATCATCTATGTTATAATAAGATATCTGAGCACCAGGCATCACTGTGAGTACAACGAACTCCTTGTCTTCAGCCTTTGCGAACGAGAGGTTGAATCAGGTATTGGATCAATGTGAGACTTGATAGCTTCGCTGATCTTCTCCGCATCATCTTTTACGTCATCAAGACCGACCGATAGTTTTATCATTAGCAATACCCCAAATGAGTCTGCCACCAATACCATTGGCAAAGGTGCTCACACTCTTGCACCAACTTTTCGGTTTCTTCACCTCCAGAGCCACCTTCTTATCATATTTTGTTACCCCGCCTATCAGTTGGTGAATGTCTAGTACTTCCATTTTATATATAACGTATTGACCTACTATTTATTTAAATGTTTAGAGTTCTATCGAACATAACGATTCCCCTTTATATTTTATAATATGTAGCATCTGACTCACAGAAACAACAGATGATTACTTTACCATCAAAGTCACTCTCATGGATTGCCTTCAACGCAATCTAAGCAGCCTCTGCCTTTGGATAGCCATACACACCAGTACTAATACAAGGGAAAGCGATACTCTTAATGCTCTTTTCCTTAGCAATGTCAAGTGCAGTCTTATAGCATGAAACCAGCAACTGAGACTCGTCACCATTACCATAAAAACAGGTCCGACGGTATGGATTACATACTTGCAAGGCAAGTTATATGCCCCTGTTATCTTACTCTGACCAGTCTCGCAACCGCAAGAGTCATGCACTCCTTCAAGAGTTCGCGACCTGCAGCACGATGAATAGCACCATCCACTCCTCCACCATCTAACAACGAGCGGTTAGCTGCATTAACGATTGCATCAACTGCCAGCTTGGTTATGCCACCAACGACGAGTTCTATCTGTTTCATATACTTACCTCTTATTCCATATCGGTTAGAACCATATCGCAAAATTCGTTTGCATTATTTGCATTATAAATTTTAGCGCCAATATTCTTTAATGGTTCATAGCTATGTAGAGATTTTGAACCAACAAGTAAAAATATATATAACTTATTATCATCATTCAAATAATCACGGAAATAGCTTACAGATTCATTGATATTGCCTAAGTCACCATCTGTAATCAACACGGTAACTAGATCTCTAGATCTTACGTCTAACGTTGATTTAATTCTTGAAATTGGAAACTTAGTTCCACCGTGACCATTTGTTAATAGACGCTCCCTTACGTCATCATATTTATCACTCCAATCAACGTATGCATCAATTTTATCACTAAATCCTATAAATGCAACCTTGCTTTTTGTTGATTCAAAGTATGATAAAATACCATATGATGCAAGAACAGCCTGATGCATATTAGCAGATTCCTTCATCGCAGACCCCATACTACCGGATGTATCAACGACCAACAACAAATCCATTTGTTTGCTTTCAGTACCATTATCATCATTAGATACATATTCCCACTTTTTTGTAGTCATTCCAGGAATAAGTCGTGGAGATGTCATATATGTTAACATTAAATCCAGCTCCTCTATTGGGTCACCAATTCTCCATACAGAGGGATATGTATATGAAGACTTGTTTCCTGTATTCGAAAATTCAACAATTGGTATGATATTAGCACTTTGAACATTAAACCAAAGAACTCCCTTCTGCTTATCAGACATACCTATAATACCAGCAATTGCTAATAGGTCGATGAACTCTTCTACAGAGGTTTCTTCTGCGAGTACTTCTATTGCTTCTTTGACTTTATCAGGATCCGCAAAAACAAAAGCATTTCCGTGTTCATCGCCATCTTTAGGTCTACCAACACCCCATTGACCGCTCTGTTGCTGGGATCCCTGCTGACCGCTCTGTTGCTGGGATCCCTGCTGACCGCTCTGTTGCTGGGATCCCTGTTGACCGCTCTGTTGCTGAGGTCCCTGCTGACCGCTCTGTTGCTGAGATCCTTGTTGACCGCTCTGCTGGGGATTCTTTTGGTCTTCAACATATAGTTTAAAGAATATTTCTGCATATTCTTCAACTTTATCTAAAAATGACGATTTATCTTCTATGCCGTTTTTCGTGAATGAATCAGCTAATTGATGGACAATTTTTAAAAATTCAGGATCAGTTTCATTTATACCAAGATCTTCTTTCCAAATTGCCTCTTTTGTTAGAAACATTAATTTGCAATGCCTTGGACAAGCACTGATATTTGCACCTATTTTTATCCAATCGATTTCACTCTTTAAAGTTTCTTTACTATGTCTATAATAGTTTTTTGTATCAACAATAATATCAGCTGCTTGATTTGAAATTGCTCCACACGCATACTTGATATTTATACCAAGATGAGAGAAATGCTTATAATAAACATCTTTAATTCTTTTTAGCATTCTAAAATGAGTAATTACATCAAATGGGCAACACATATAGTGCTCTATTTCATGTCTTGTAAGTACTTTTACTTCATTCTGAAACTCATGATAACTTATAGGAAGTTTTCCGAAATTAAGATGAATCTGCCAAGTCTTATCTATAGTAATATAGTATTGCCCAGTTGAATAATTAGCATCATCCGGCAAAAGTATTTTGACAATAGGCATAGGAATCCCCAAGGAATTGTGATACTCCTTGACGAATACATACTCAATTGCTTCTTGGGCTTTCAATCTATATGTTTCAATATCAATTGACATTGTTTGCTTGTAAGGGAAATAGCAAAATTTAAACCACTTATTATCAGCTGATTACAAAATACACCTTGGAAAATTCAATAATAATAAAATCAACCACCATATAGATAATAATCAGCATTTTATATACATAAAGAAACCTAAAATACCGTATTAAATTTTATAATTTTGTCCCCAGTTTGTCCTCTAAAAGTCAGACTGGGGACAAAATTATGTCCCTCAAACAAAAATCAAAAACAATAGTAATAACTCCTTGAAGCAGAATACAGATATGGCAAAGAAAGCGATAACCAAGAAAGAGCTCGTTAAACTTAGAGAAAAGAAGCTGACAAATGGGAAACATTAGCCTGTGCCTTAACATTTATCGTAATGGAAAAAGACCAAGGAATATTTAAAACTGTACCTTAGAGCCTGTTTAAATTTTACACTACCGACTATCCCTATAACAAAAAGATCACCTATCCATCCAATCCTCCTGTGAGTCATTAAGTTTAACTAGTTTATTTACATGATTACTAACGACAAGCATCGTATGATTTGCCTGATTTATCGTTCCTTCATACTTTTCAATATGTGGGAGCCCCTTTTCTCGAAGGAACTTGTAATCTTTGAATTCGTTAGGAGCTGTTAGAATTTTAGCCTTCCAAAAATCAGTCACAAAATGATTAATAATAGGTTTTATCTCTTCACCCAAGATTTGAATCAATTGTTTCTCCAACATAGGCAAAAGTGCAATTAGAAGTGAGAATGCATAATCTGCCTCACTCTGATAAGCTGTCATCAGATAAGCACAAATATAGACAACATAGTTATCATTCATGTCCAACTTATTAATTTCCGCTATATAGTCTTTATCATACGAAGGTCTATCAAACACAGATTTCACAAGTTCAAATTTTTCAGAATTATTCACCGGATGATAATTGTCCAATACCTTCTTAATGAGTTTCAAACCACTATCATCTCCACGAAGATTCTGACCAAGCGACGCCATTAGAAGAGGCACTATACGAAACTCAACAAACTCAAAGTCTGCATTTTCTTTATGCAGTTCAGGGTGATTCTCATAACTAATGCGCTGCGCTTCACATGTATGATTAATTACAAAAAGTATGGCATCTTTATCATTATCCTCAATAAAATATGGTAATAACAGGAAGAGTAGATAATGAATCTCGCGAACTTCGCCTCTTTTCTTGCATGCGTCCAGTGTTCTATGCGCCCATTCACGAGCCAAATCCCTTAAGCCGACCATTTTACACAGCTGACACATCTGATAACTGGATGTATAGATACGGTCTTCGCTATATAGATCATCAAATGAACTTAAGTCATTTTCAGTGAACATCCCATGACGAGGAATCGCTTGATCTTTAGGCATAGGTTTGTTATCCAAATCACACTGATACTTTATTATTAGACCCCCTAATAAACAGATAAAACTCTTGGCAAATTTTTCTTTGCCATCTTGAAGGTCATTCGTGACAAAACGCACACATTCTGATAGTTTTTCAACAGCTTTCTGTCTATTGCCCGCACACCAATATGTATATGACAACTCTCCTATGCACTGATAGTATTCATATATATCTATACGATGTTTAACATCAGAAACATATTGTAGTGCCTCTTCAAGTTCTTTTACTGCCGCATTAATATTAGTCTCAGCCAGAACGTATGCCATCATCTGCTTAACATGCAACATAATATTGGGAATCAACTCGGTATCTGCAATCGAAAGTGACCTTTTAAAGTAATCAAGAGCATGACCATGTACTTCAGCAACATCTCGGAAGTAGCTATTCCCCATTGAACCATTCAAAATCAACTGCGCAAATGGCAATTCCTCATACTTAGAATACTTGCTTTCATATAGCGACCGAGCTTCTTCATAACGGTGTTCAGAGTTAAAAATCTCCATAATTGCAAAAACACAAGCGATAGCAAGTTCTGAACAGCGCTTAAGTTCTGCTTTTGCCAAAATTCTGAATAATATTTCCACACGATCATTAACGGGTTCACCCACTAAATGATACCTCCAAAGTCGTTCTATTGCAAGATAACAACACTCGCAAATTACATAGTCGTTATGTGAGTATTCAACATCATCTGCCTTGAATACATCAAGCCAGTTAATGAAAGCTTGTTCATTAGACAAAAGCAGAAGGAAAAACCAAATGTTATTATCAAAAACAGGTTTTACATCTCCAATAGTCTTTAATAGTTTGTTGTCATCACCTTTACTTTCCAGGTATCGATGATAATGTGACAACCCACCCTCAATGTCACCTTCCATCCAGCAAATCATTGTAATCATGCTACTATAGAACGGTATTTTTTCTGCATCAGTACATTTAGAGACATTGTCTTTTAAATCCTTTATCAAGAATGATCGTTGAGTTGCACTCAGATCTTTGATAAGTGCAATTTGAAGATAACGTACTCCTATCTTGACATCAATAGACATTCCCTCGGGTAAGGGGACATCCATCCATAATTTACAAAGGAGGCTTCCATGTGGCAATTCTCCAATATCATCCAATTTCATTAAGATTGTAATGTACATTCTTCCAGCATTGTCATCTGCACCACCTCTAATACTGTATAGGATATAATTCAATACATCATGTTCTCCAAGTACTTTTTTCTTAGTCAAAATACCTTCTGCCAATACTAAATTGGCATCTTTGAAAGTCTGTTCTAACACATCGGGCTTCCATAATTTACTGATAAGTGGGTTCGTTTTAAAACAATTATCTAAAGACATTACCCATGTAGGAATCAATCCATTTAAGCGCATTCTTGGCTCTTCAATAGATGGAGTAATTTCGGCTAATTTGCAGGCATCTTCTTCCGTGAAACTTCCATTCACTATCAGCAAACGATTTAGCAATGCACGATCTGTTGTATCTGGTAACAATGTCCGCATTAATTCAGCCATTGTTCTACTCAGATTATAGTCAAAACTATAAGCTAAAAGATTGGAAAAATGTTTTTCATCTAATTGCCAATGATTAGCTTTCAAATATTCGCAAAGTGTTCGCACAAGAGCAGGATGTCCACAACTATGTGCATAAATGAACATATGTGGGTTCTGCTCTGGTCCATACATATCAACAAGTTCTTTGGTTTCAGTTAGTGTTAATAAAGGTACTTCAATCTGAAAAACTCTTCTATCATCAAGCCCTGATAAATTTAGATTTAATGCTCCGGAGCTAACCAACACACTTTCACCTCCCTTTCCTTCCTGTAGCAGTATTTTTACCTTATTTTCCAAATCCGTCTGCAGAACAGAATCATATATGGCAGTCTTTGGCCTGTGCTGATGTATTTGTGCTGCTAAAGTCGACTTTCCTATTTTCAAAGAACCAAAAATCACGAGTATTTTACCATCATTCAATGCATTAAGGCAACGATTCAACAAAGCTGTACGTTCTATGATATTATCGCTCTGAATTACAGGAAGCAACGGCTCCTGCTGAATTAAATCTACATTAACGTCTCTTAATGTAAGGCCGTTCATCACTTGTTTCAAATCTTGAGGAATAGCGGTCGTATCATTTAATTTAGAACTTAAATTTATGGAAAAAACATCTTGAGGCGTGTTCTCCAAATCAACATAAGGATACTTAGCCCAACCTTCTTCAAACCATGTATGCGCATTTACAAAACACTTACAAGTTGTCGGGTCGTATTGTCCTAAAAGGACCGAAGAACGCACACCTTGTTCATTGCGCAGAACACCCGCTTGTAAAGAATAGATATAATGAACTTTCTGTAGAACTTGGTCATGTTCGTGACCAGCCAGCCATAGGCGAACTCCATTATGTTGCAGCATCGTCGAGAGTACTTTCTTCTCTCCTTGCAGAAACGAAGTAACCGGATAATGGCTAAGCAATATAGTAGGCTTATTCTTATTAAGCGTATGTATTGCATCATATAATAACTTTGTACCAACGAACAAGTCGTTATGTTCCTGTCCGCTGGTGTATGCTAAGTTGGTATCTACATGCAGAATATTGAAATGCTCTGTCTCTATATTAAAATGCGGCATTTTCGGATTGCCATATAATTTCAGTCGGTCTGCGTCGTATATTTTGCTAAGAAAAGAAAGAAAATCTTTCTCTCCTGTCATAATGACCGACAGGTCTTCTGGCTCTATAATGCCATTATCCGGGTGATAGTATCCTTTGCCATCATAGAATACTTTCCTGATAACATCATGACGACCATCAATATCTCTATCCACATCATGATTACCAGGAACTATATACAATCTATCTACTGACGTTTGAACAGCTTCGCATATTGAAATCAAATATGCTGCCATATCATCAGTAAATAAATGGGGATTTACATTCGCTGTTCGGATATCACCCGTACAGAATACATAATCACATTTTACTCCCAGCCTTTTCAAGTAGATAGGTAATTCATCGCGCATTATGTTCGTTATGGTACCTCCACTCCCTAAATGCAAATCAGATATATGCAGCCAATTAACCATAATTGTCGTTGTTATTTAGTTCTTTGTTATTTTTTTCATATTCGTAATACCCTTGGATTGTGTGATAGAAAAGGTTCTTTCCACTTCATACCCCCTCTATTTCACCCAACATTATCCCATTCTTACCATCCCTGCCAACTGTACAAAATAATCATTTGACCAAATATCAAGTTCCTTTGGATTGCGTACGAAAGGCAATACATCTTCTTTCACTTGTTTTATATCAGCTGTAGAGAGACGCTCAATGAGTTTCTCTTTGAATAACTCTGGAGTAATATCCTCATTGTTAAACTGCTTGCATCGTTCTGCCAAATGAGTAAAATCTAACGGAACATTATGGCGTACATACCATTCAAAATCGTACCAATCACGACCTTTGACTCTATTCTTCCACACACGATAGACCAGTGCGTGCATCTTGCCTGCAAACAAGTCTGGAAGTGTAAAACAACGGGACATAAATGAATGTGGCTGAAGCAATAGCTTTTGTTCCGTCTTGAAGTTCAACGGTGGACAAGTATCTACTTCAATCTTTATCTTTATTGACTTTTCTGTTTGGAAAGTCACATCATACACATCGGTATTATCTTTAAGAAATGCCGATTCGACTTTTCCGAAATTCTTCTTATCTTTTTTCTTTATTTCAACCTCACGACCTACCATTGTAAAGGCGTCAATGATAGCAGGGAAATATTTCGTAAAATTGAACTTATCATCTTGCATAAGCAGTGAGAAATCCATATCCTCACTGAAACGCTGCAAGCCATGAAAGATTCTCAAGCAAGTTCCGCCATAGAACGCAGCTGACTCAAAGAAGCCTCCAGCATACAGGCCTGCAAGTATCATTTGTTGGTTAACTTCAAATATGGCGTTTCTCTTATGTTGCTCCGTTGTTAAATCATAAAGGGAGAGCATATTGTCGAATATTTCATTTTTCATCGCCTTAAGAATTTTAAAAGTGTCGAAATTGAATCAGCCTTTTTACCCACATGAATATAATCTTCAAATATGGTTGCATCCATCTTATAGAACTCATCCATATCCATACGAATATCCTGCTCAAAATATATCTCTACATCCTTCATATAACGAAGAATGACTTTTGAGGAATTGGCAATCAAATCGCACAAAGCCTTTTCCGGTGATGCAATAAGAAATGCATAGTCACCTTTATTCATACTTCTTACTCCTATCGAAAATGCCTTTCTTGAAATATATTTGTAGTCATAACTGCCGACTGGAGTTTGAAAGCTTCGGGGATGTTTTACTGTCATCGATTGATGAACATATACAGCCTCGGGGATAAGTCCATAATATCGTAGTGCAGTAGACATTGAAATATATGAAGGTGTATAGAGATGATTGGCTATCAACTCACTTGATAGAGCCTTTCCAGAATACTCGGGGTTGATCACATAAAGTCCTCGCTTCAATCTGATGATAACCCCTTGTTTTTCGAGCCAGGTTACTTTCTTATTAGCAGATTTAAGTTCCGGATATAACGATTCAATGATTGAAGTCGTTACTGGAATGGTTCCTATTTCACTTAATTTTCTATCCATACTGCAAATATAGCAATTATTTGAACAATAAAAGAAATAATACTTCTTTTTCTATTCAGAATATTACTATCAAGCTATCTTAAGAAATAGATATAGTCATACGCAACATTCATAATCTTCGAAGTATTGCCTGCCAAAAAAAGAAAAGGCTCTGTATCTTTTGGTAGGCAAATAGTTTGGTTTAGAATTTTGATAGATATACAATAAACAAGACTAAACTTCTATACATAAGAGGTGACGAAAGAAAAGAGGTACAAAGAGCAAATACACCGCTTCAAATCATGAGAGACACGAGGGACAAAGGAGATTTGACAGGCTCCTTAACCACGTATTTCAAAAATGAAAATGTATTAGTGTTTTCTTTGCAGATTGTCTCTATTTTTTTGTCCCCCGTTTGTCCCCCAGTATGAAAAACCTCCAAATGCATATCTGATTATCAATATGTTACGATTTTATAATACATATTGCATTGGTGAGTGGATTAACGTATTAATAATCATATGGTTATATAATAGCAACTTGTAATTTTCTGATAGAAAATAACTTATATAGATATAAAATAAACTGTTTTGAGAACCATATTTTCTCTTTTTAGCTTATGTTTTCCACATTTTTGTCCCCAGTTTGTCCCCTATAGTGGCATCGGGGGACAAAATTATGTCCCCCGATGTATTTTTGAGATTTTCTCTATAAAATCTGTCAAAATCATAAATATTTGATGTCTGAATAATATTTTTTATTTCTCAGTCTCGAACATATTCAATTTTTATAACACTGATAAACAGATATATACATTAAAAAATATTCGGAACGGAAATTACGACAGATGATATTCTATTATAAAAACAAATAACATTCTATTGAAATATTAATCTTAGAATTCCTACTGGTTGGTACCTACAATATTGTCATGGACTTGCTGGTTCTGAACCAACTTTATTTTATTGTGGAACTTTTCAATATTATCCACATTTTTAGTGGACAGCAAGATTATTGGAAACAATAACAGAAACGAATGGAGAATTTGGAAAAGACCTCTATCTAACCAGTCAAAAAAATTCTATCAATGATGAAGAAGTTATTTCCAATAACAAACTGCATCAAAACGGTAGAGTTGTATATAAGTGGGCTATACAAACATTATCTTATGACTTATAATCTCTCGTTCGCAAAAATTGTTTATCATTGCAACGGATAATCAATTATTCCGTATCTGATTGATACACAAATAGCAAATACTATGGTAGAAAGTTGTTGGTAACGATTTGGCGACAGCGGTGTTGCACTAATCTTCTGCATTATGCTTTGTCAAACAACTCTGATATAAAAGTAGCCAATTTCTTGATTAAACCAAGGATTTGACTACTTTTAAGTTATAATCTCATTTGACAGTTATAAATAGTCATATTTCAGCTATAATTGATGAATTACGACCCCAAAAACCATGTCCGACCTTCGGGATGAATCAATCCAATCTCTTTCATCTCAGAAAGAATATTGCCAATCATACGCTCTTGTTGCTCTTGGGTCTTATTCTGGGGTAATACCTCTTTCAAATATTCAAAAATGGCATCACGCTTTGCTCCTGAGGAACCTGCATTCTGCAAATATTGTATTATCATTTGCTGAATCTTTGCCTTATCAAGCCCCTTGTTTCCCTAATCAAATAAGCTGATAAACAGACAGTTGAAATCTTACGGCCCTAAAATTGATTCTTGCGGCCCTAGACAAACGATGGAAAATCCGGTGCTTTTACATAACGGGTATATTTGCCCGCACCATCTTTCTGTATAATCCCTGCATTTTTCATCTTTGAAATCAAGCCTCTAATTTATTTTTCGGACAACATGTCTTGAAATACCTTTTTGAGAAAAGAACGATTTATATAACCATTTTTATGAAAACAGCCTGAAACCAACTTGAGGTAATTCATATTCATTCCTTTCAATCTTTCAGCAGACTCATTCCGATACTCCTCGGACAAGCGATGAGAGCAGTTTTCGTAACCGATAAGGTTTTCTTCCGACAATTTTCATAAAATCTTTTCATCAAGCCCCTCGCAATCCCTCATAGCCATTTTGTACAAAGCCAGCAATTCAAAGACATTCAGTTGCTCGGCAAAGGATTAACCGACTGCATACCTTTTGGTAAAGCCTGTCAGTAGTCTTTGGCTTTTCTACAATCACGATGTTTAAGCGACAGTTCACTTTTGTTATTCATACCATCCAGCCTAGCTCCCCTACCATATGACACTAATAGCAGTTGTTTTCCCCTCACGGTTCAAACTTCTCCTTTCGGAAGGGCTTCATTGTCCGAGCAGCTTAGTACAAAACCATTACTGGTAATGCACCTGCCGTAGGCTACTGCTGACGAAACAGCAGGTTCAATCAGATTATTACTTTTTTTGTAATAGTCAGTAAAACAATCACATACACAACTTAGCACGTCACAGTAATACAGTTTATCCACTCCCTGACCGGAACGCTCCACCAATCCTGTCTTCTGCAATATCTCGCTCATCAGTTTACTGCGCGGAACGCTGTTCACTGTCAAAATGTTGTTCATATCCACTCCGGACGGAAAACCACCAGCATTGGTAATGGTTATACTATCGGGATATTGCTTGATGACAACATCGCTCTGAATCAACATTAAGCGGTGGCAACAAGCATTCAATATCGCCTCTCTGATTGCCCCCTTGTTGAAAGATGGTATATCGAATATATAAGAGCCGTCATTGTAATGCAGAAGCGAATTGCTGGCAGGCTGGTTGATGTAATCCCATACCTTGTCAATCACTATGTAAGCGTCTCCGCGGTTCTATATAGTGTGGTAGAATAAAAAGTTTAATAAGCCTTGTTTAGCTATTCTCCTTTTCTCATTTGTCAGGCAGGAGTTCCCTATATTTTTCCAGTGGCGTGTTCGGTTGCCATTCTGCGGTTCTGTTTATCACATCCGTGAGATACTTAAACAGATTTACTTTATGCATCCTGCAAGTGAGTGCTATCGTGTAGAGTATGGCGCCCCGTTCGGCACCCTTATGGCTGCCGAAGAACAATGAGTTTTTTCTTGACAGGAATATGTACCAGTTCATCCGTTCAACTATATTGTTGTCCAGGAAAGTGTCACCATAGTTGAAGATGTCCACTACGGCATTCCACTCATTGCGAAGATAGGTAATGGCTTCCCTTAGTTCGCTCTTGGGTAACAAGTCCCCCCGTTCTTCTATTTCATCAAGCACATCTTTTATTTCCCCGAGTATGTCCAGAGCATACTTTTTGCGGTGTGCAAGATGCTGTTCCGCCGTCCATCCGTCCACCCCGACTTTATGCTTATGCTCGTTTTGATAAAGTTTGTTTATCAGTTCCACGCTTCTTTTTACATCCGGGTCGTTCTCACCGCTATCTATAAATTTCCGTTTTATATGTTGCAGGCACGGGATGCGTGTGATATGGGGATAAGCATCGCTTTCGAGTTTCCGGTAAGGTGAGTAGCCGTCACTTTTATGATGCCCTTGCAACTGCCTAATTCGTTAAGAATAACTCTTTCAGAGCGGGAACCGTCATCGTAGAGCAGATATATCATCCCGGTGTTTATACCCACAACCACCCAGAGGTATCCCTTGCGGACTCCTTTTCCCTTACTGTTCTTTTCCGGGACGAGTATTTTGTAATAGGTTTCATCGGCTGCCTTATAAGGATCACTCAAAGCTGTCTGCCGGATGCACTTATAAAGATTTTCGAAGAGGCTTGAGGCTTTTTCTATCAACTTATGAGCCGTAGGTTTCTTCAGCGTAAAACCATAACCCTCGAAGTAGTTGATGATTCTTTCAACAGGTAGCGATTGTATATAACGTAATTCCATCAATCCGGCAATAAATGAACCGTCATAGCTGGAATTCAAGAAGGCCGAAGCCGGTGTTTTTCCCTCAAACAGGCGACCTTCTTGCCTATAGGTGTGTATCTTGTAGACATGCTTGATGAAGCGCATGGGTATACATTCATAGCGGACGCATATCCTGGGAACAGTGGTAAACAACCGGGCCTTATTGATGTCAAAATCGGGATCATCGGGATAAACGACATGTTCTTCTTCCTCCATCTCATAATGCATATCACGTTTGGCCCCATTGTTCTTTCTTGCTTTACGCTTATCTGATTTTTCCGCTTCTATCTTCTGCCGCTCTTCTTCGAATATGGCAGATTGGGGAGCCTGTTGCTGTTCGGATGTGTTGGATACAAGTTTGGCGAGTCCCTTAGTAAGGCGCTGTTGCTTGCTAAGAGATTCGCCTTTTTGAAGGAGTGCCTCTTTAAGGGAAGAAACCTCCTTTATCAAAGCATCTATTTGGTCCAAGAGTCTGTTGTTGTCATCTCGTAATCCCTTGATTTGTTCCTTCAATAACTCTATGATCTCATCCTTTTTCATGGCATAAAGATATAAAAAATCAACAAATTAGCCAAATAAACCGGATGATATCTTTAGAACAAACAACTAATAATCAGAATGTTGTATTAGATCGTAAAACGTTTTCTCAACCGTACAGACTTTAATGAACTCCATTTAAGATAAAAGACAAAACCTGATAAGAAATCTCGTAATTACCTGTGTTGGGGTTAAATGTCGGTAACTCAAAACTTCCACCTTCGAGGCGCTTGTAGTACAGAAGAAAGCCATCGCCATCCCAACGCAGTATTTTTACACTTTGTCGGTTTTTACCAAAGAATAAAAAGATATCTCCGGAAACGGGAGACAAGTCCTTCATTTCCGATCGTATAATTTTGAATAAACCGTCAATGCCAAGGTTCATACGAACAAAGCCCTGGTACAGATAGTAGCGATTGGCTGATGTTAGAGAATACATGGATCTCCCTCCTTTCTTTCGTAATCGCGCAACATTTTAATAACACCACTGGGTGTGGCCCGTTTGAACGAAATGGTGGTTCCACTGTTAAAGGTGATTGTGATCCTGGCAAGACTAAACTCTTCTTCCGACAACATGGCGGGTGCTATTTGAGTGAATGAAGGAAAGGAAGTTGTCGGTTGGGAGGGGGCAACGCCGCCATAATAATCACGGACTACATCTGCCTTGGCTTGTTTAACGCTATAGCCCCGTCTGGACATCCAGGAACTCATACCACCAAAAGTGGTATGCTGATCGCGGCAAACATCGGCTAAAGAACAATTGTAGTCTACTTTCAATACTTCAAGGAAATGTTTCCAAGTTTTTCCAAATCGATTTGCTGCTAAATCCATAATGCTTCATTTTTATACATAGCAAAAATATAAGAATGAAAAAAGGACGACAAGATAGAATCGCGAAGACGCTTACCCCTGCTTGCTCTTCTTTATTATTTTTTAAGGAAAAAAATGGAATTTCTCGGGCAGAGCCCTTTCCCAAGAAAAGAGAAAAGACCATGCGAAATGAAATGAATATAAAAAATATGTGACAGAAAAACGGATATATATTATGTCTATACAGGAACAAACTGCAAGGTTATATGGCAGATACGGATGTGCACCGGATTTCAGGTCTTGAAAGACACGGAGAAATCCGGAAAGGCACTGGCATTGCCATTTTGTAAGAGATTCCTTCGGAAGCTATCGGCAAGTGGCCGGTGGACAAACCGGAAGACAATACGGCAGACTTTATCAAACCGATTCTGAAAATCAAGAAAAGTACAACACCTGTTTCTGCATAATCTTCCCGAAAAAAAGAAAATGAACAATACCTGACAGTATTCTTTCATTAAGCGGATACCGCCAGTAATGATCAGATTGCCGATAGAAATGCGCATGAACATTCCTGTCCATGAACGAATAAAAATATTGGTAATCTGAAAATGATGGCGGAGAACCGGACATGCCTGGTAGCGTCAAGAAGGAACAAAAAGAAGCGGGCAGGATTATTTTGAATGGTCCTCTTTTTCCACGAATCCGATAGGTATACATTCTAAATTGCCGTGTCACTTTAAAAAAAAATAGCCATTCAATATATCCATCCAATACTTAATGTCAATACATTAAAGTGTTTTAATATTAAAACATTAAAATATCAAAATGTTGAAATATTAAAACTTTAGTCATAAATACCTGTACATGAAGTCATGCAGGTGTTGTTTTATGATATTTATTTACCCATACATGTTATATTATCATTAAAAATATCAGACACCTAATTCTGTAACCCACACTTGATCTTATGTGGAAAATCAATGGATATTCTTTTTTTCAAAAGAATGCTGACGGTTCAATTTAAAAACATTTTAATATCAGAATATTTTAATTTTAAAATATCAAACAATTTTAAAATTAAAATATTAATACGGACAGGTATGGAGTTGTAATCCGTATCTTTGCCCCATGTCCTTTTAGAAAAAGGAAATATGCCATCATGCCTCCTAAAAATGTCTATATTTGCGTTTCAATAATATAAATGATATGAACAGAACTAAGGACGCATACAGACACCAATCAAACAACAGAGTCATCATGTGGTACAAAATAAGAGAATTATATTTAAAAGGATTTAACAAAAGTCAGATTGCGTTCCAGCTTGGTCTGCATAGAAGTACGGTGCGCCGGTACTTGAAAATGGATGAGGACACATTGACTGCAAAATTGCAGCATCGCAGGCGATATCCCCGCATACTTGACAAATACGAAAGTTATGTCTGTGACGTTCTTTCCCGGTACAGGTTCCTGTCCGCCTCCCAGATTCATGACTGGATGAAGGAACAGTATCCTGATCTTCCTGTTGTCTTCGGGAAAACCGTATACAATTTTGTGGAAACTGTACGTCGTAAGTATAATCTGAACAAGGAGGGCCTTTCCAAACGTGTTTATGAGAAAATGCCGGATACCCCTTACGGGGAATATGCCCAGATGGATTTCGGAGAAAGCCGCATGCCCACATACAGGGACGACTTTGTCAAAGTTTATTTTTTTGTCATGGTGATGAGCCGTTCCAAACAGAAGTTCGTGTATTTTTCCTGTACGCCTTTCACATCAGCCCTAGCCGTATATGCCCATGAACTGGCTTTCGCATATTTCGGAGGGAAGCCGAGAAGGATAATCTATGACCAGGACAAAGTCCTGCTGGTCAGAGAAAACCTGGGTGACCTCATATTGACAAGAACGTTCCGTGCCTTTGTCAACGAGCAGCATTTCCAGCCCGTATTCTGCCGTCCTGCTGACCCGGAAAGCAAGGGAAAAGTGGAAAATGTGGTCAAATATGTCAAGCGTAACTTTCTTGCCGGACGGACATTTAACAGTCTGGAAGTCCTTAACACCGAGGTCCTGCAATGGTTGGAAAAAACAGGAAACGGCAAGATACATGGAACCACACGCCTAGTTCCGGCTGAGGAATTTGAGATTGAACGGAAATATCTGTTGCCATACTATGGAGAACCGGTGCCCCCCCAAAGACGAGCCGAAAGAGTATCATGTCCGCAAGGACAATACGGTACGGTACCGGACCAACTACTACAGTGTACCCTCCAGCACCTATAGAAACCGGAACACCGTTGTGTGGCTTCTTGAGAATAACGGATATATCGAACTGTACGACAAAGAGAGCGGCAAACTCATATGCAGGCATGAGTTGTGTCCCGGAAAAGGGAAAAATGTATGTGACAAAAGACATCATAAGGACAAGACATGGAGTGTGAATGACTTGCAGGTCCGGATCCGAAAGCGGACGGAAGATGACCCCACCGTTATTCTGTGGCTCCGGAATCTGGAAAGGGAAAAGCCGCGCTATTACAGGGACAATATGAAACTGCTGCTTCATGTGATATCCGAATACGGCAAAGAAACAGTGATAGCAGCCCTGCGGACCTGTCTGGAAAAGAACATATACAACAGCCTTTCCGTGCAGGAAATATCCGGCTCAATCCACAGAAGCAAGGACAATATGGACGGGATGACTATCCAAGCTCCGACATCCATTCCGGAAACAGCGGACTGTCATCCTGAAAAAACAGATATAAACCAATATAACAAGTTTTTTGAATGATACAAAGTGAAAAATTGAAAGAACACGCCAGACGTCTGCGGCTTTATAACATTGCAAACCGCATGGACAGCATTCTGCATCATGCACAGGAAGAAAAACCGACCTACTCGGAATTCCTGTCCCTGGTATTAGGTACCGAAGTTGAAATGAAAGAGAGGAAAGACTACGAGAGACGACTTGTTGCGGTACGTCTGCCCCGGAAACATGATCTTGACGAATATGACTACAATTTTTATGAGGGCATAGACCGCCGGCAGATGAAGGAGCTTCGTGAACTGGTATGGTTCCGTGAAACTTATAACTTGATCCTGATAGGACCATCAGGAACCGGAAAGACATTTCTGGCAGCCGGTCTTGTCTTTGATGCGGTCAAGGCCGGTTACAAGGCATACCTGATGACAATGGAGGATATCGTAAATAGTCTCAGGCTTAAAGATATCTCAACTCCGGCCATGATGACTTATAACAAGATTCTGCGCGCACAGCTGCTGGCAATAAATGATATCATGCTGTTTCCTGTGAAAAGAAAGGAAGCTACAGCTTTTTTCAATCTTATAAACACACTGCATGAGAAGACATCCATCATCATTACAACCAACAAGGCACCTACAGAATGTGTAGAAACATTAAATGATGAAATCCTTGCCAATGCTCTGCTTGACCGATTGCTTTATCGATGTAAAGTCATCAAGTTTTACCGACAGTAGCTACCGGTTAGAAAACAGGCAGACTATTTTAAGACTACAACAGGAACGAGAAACGAACTTGTAAAGCCTTAGTTACTGGTGTATTCAGTGGCATATTTAACTTTTCTAAAAAAAGACACAAGAAAATTTGCAAATTACAGTTGTAGCATCCCTCGACACGGTAGATCTCGTTTACAATGAAATGGAACACCCCCCAGTCTTCCATTCCAAATTTATTTTTTAGTCTTTTTACTTTCGTATCATAGAAATGATCGGTCTCGAACCTAAAATAGGTGAAAACCTTTTTAGTTGTTTTTGGCATAAGCTTTATATTTAAAGTGGATAATACATCAGCTGGCCGAAAGTTCGGACTCCTTGGGGATACCAGGATACCGGGAGAGCATGCCACAGGACCTGACATGGTCCATATAGTTCGCTGTATGTCGGCGGAAGTCAGGCCCCAGTGCTTCCTGAAAAGCTCGTCATTGAACAGGCCGACCTGTATGCAGCCGTTGACAATTCTTGTGACATCTTCCAAAGAGGCATTCCAGTACTGTGCCGTTTCCTCGCACCACAGCAGGAGGTAACTCCCGTTGTGGAGTGTCTCGTTCACGAGATACCGATAGATGCTGTAACCGAAAAAACCGTATTGGCGGGTGAGTCTTCTGACTTTCATGTCAGAAAATTGGGAAGTGCTGAGCTCATAGCAAAGATGTGTCCCGCATTCCAGTCGCCGTACAGCCCGTGACAGGCGGCTTGTTCCGTTTGTAAAGCTTTGGGTATTCATATATAATTAATGTATAATGTTTGCTGTTAAGGGTTATGTATATGACGGACTGGGCTCCCACTCCTTGGGGAGTGGTGCCGATAATTATCTGGCCGGAGGAATGTGGTGCTTCTTCCGGATGAACTGGACATAATTGTGGACGGTCTTCTCGCAGACGTGCGGAAAGTCCGGATAATGTTCCCGCAAGTAGTCGCCAATACGACTGCTGGAAATGGAGGGGAGACTGATAAGAAGGGATGCGACGGCCTGCTCGTAGGCATGGAGCTTGTAATGCCGTTCTTTTTGCTGAAGGACTTCCTCGGAGCTTAGGGATTGGAGATGTCGTACCGTATTACGGGACACACCAAGACGACGGGCTGTCCGCGCAATGTTGATTTCCCATGAACGAAGATCAAGGAATATGTATTTTTCTGATAAATTTACCGCATCCATAATCTTTTAGACCGTAACTGGGACATTCCAGATTACGAATCTTTGATGCAGCTAAATTACCGCCCCCACTAATAGCTGGAACCCATACATAAAGAATTTTAAGACAATCTATACAGATGCCAACTGTTATGAAAGCCTGATGCATTTTCCAACTGATGTAAAATTGCTTCGGGAACGTATTGAATAAACGTACAGCATGATGTGCAGCATCAACGCTTCCCTTAGAAAGCATCGCATGAGGACGAAGTACAATAATATTGCAAAAGCAAATCTTACTTACAGGACTTTCTTCATCCACCAGCTTATACAGTATCTATCGGGGGGGGTAGGTCTGGTGTTTTACTGCCTCTTTCTTTATAGATAGGGAAACGCAAGCAAAATGTATTTCCCACAATAGGCATCCCATTATATCCTATATAACTTTTGTTTACTTTATTGTTTCTAAAATATCGGGCAGATATGCCTGACTTACGGATTTTCCGTTGTTTACAGAGTCTCTGATTTGTATATTCAATCAATAAAACAAAAAACAAACTTAATCATACATTAAATCTTTTTCAAGAGTCTGTAATCCGAAGTTGCCAAAAGGCTACAGCAGCTGCAGTAGCCACATTGAGCGAATCCACTCCATGCGCCATAGGGATACGGACTACATAATCAGCTTCAGCGATTGTTTTGTAAGAAAGCCCCTCCCCCTCTGTTCCCATCACAATAGCCAACCGAGGTTCAGCCGCCAATATGGGATGATCTATAGAGATAGAATCATCAGTCAACGCCATGGCAGCAGTACGGAAACCTAACTTGTTCAAATCGCCAATCGTACCATCCAACCATGTCCATGGAACCAAGAACACCGAACCCATAGACACCCTTACCGCACGGCGATTCAACGGATCGCAAGAATTGCGTGTCAACAAAACAGCATCTATCCCAAGAGCAGCTGCCGAACGGAATATCGCCCCGATATTGGTAGTGTCTACCACACCGTCAATGACTACAATCCGCCGGGTATCCCGGCAGATCTCTTCCATAGAGGGCAACACCGGACGACGCATAGCACATAATACACCACGTGTCAGAACATAGCCAGTCAACGTAGCCAACAACTCTCTATCACCCGTATAAACGGGCACATCACCACAACGCTTGATAATGTGAGCAGCACTGCCAGAGATATGCTTACGCTCACACATAAGAGCAAGAGGTTCATATCCTGCATCCAAAGCCCTACTAATGACATTGGGGCTTTCGGCTATAAACACCCCTTTCCCAAGTTCTATACGCTGGCGTAACTGAGCTTCCGTCAACATGCAGAAAACATCCACTCCGGGATGTGTCAATGATGATATTTCAATAATAGGCATACACTCTTATATTATACTATTTCATTGCTTTTAATTTACATTCCAGCCTCCATTGCCACAGCTACTTTTATCACTCCATCCTGTCGGTTCTCAAAAATCTGGTAAGCCGTTTCTATCTGATCTAGCGGGAAACGATGTGTAATTAGTGGAGTGGTATCTATTTTTCCCATCTCTATCAAGCGGAGTATCTCAGCACAATCGCAACCATCTACGCCACCAGTTTTGAAGATCAGATTCTTTCCATACATATCCGGCAAAGGAAGAATCTGAGGACGGTCATAAAGAGCCACCAAAATAACGACAGCATTAGGGCGCGCACATTCCCATGCCAAGCGAAATGTATCCTCCCCTCCTGCCACTTCAAAAACTACATCCGCACCACCGTGTGGACCACTTTGCAATACAAATTCCTTACATTCTTCTGGAGTGACAACTTCTACCTGCGGATAATGTTCCCTAACAAACCGAATTCTTTCAGAAGATTGTTCACAAACAACAATGCGCTGCGGCTTTCTCAGCATCACGCAAAGCAAAGTACAGATTCCCGTAGATCCCGCACCAATGACAAGCACCGTGTCTTCTTCGGTAATCTCCGAAATGCGAGCAGCCCAAAATCCTGTAGCAAGGATATCTCCTACAAACAAAGCTTGCTCATCACTCACGGAATCGGGAATGAGATTCAAGCCTTGATCAGCATAAGGTACGCGAACATACTCCGTCTGCCCCCCATCAATCCGACATCCCAAGGCCCATCCCCCATTAGGATCAGCACAATTATTCACATATCCATGCCGGCAGAAAAAACATTCTCCACAAAAGGTTTCCACATTGACGGTAACTCTATCGCCCGGTTTGACTAATTTAACATCACGTCCTGTCTGCTCCACAATACCCACCATTTCATGCCCCACTGTTATTCCGGGAACAGCACGTGGCACACCACCATGTTTAATATGTAAGTCACTGGTACAAATACTCCCGAGAGTGACGCGCACAATAGCATCACGCGAGTCTCTCAACTCAGGCTTCGGTTTCTCTATCAATTCAAATTTTCCCTGTTTAATATAAGTATATGCCAACATGATTTCCTTTTCTTCTTTAATGGTTATCTTTATAAAACGATGCAAAGATAATATACAGACATAAATAATAGCTGCCATTTGCTGACAAAATGGCTTTCTTTATCACTTTGCCTTGCTTCTCAACTGCAAACAAATTTTACAAAGGTTTAAACACATCTCGATATTCATTAAAATTATCTTCACAGATTTAAATTCATTTCATTTCCAGCTGACATTTTGCCATCAGGCATATACTTTGCAAGAACATCAGTGTATTGCCAAAAACGACAAGATAAAAAGATTCAAAAACAGTCTAGTAACAATTTAAAATATAGGAGATTATAATTATGATGCCGACTAGAAAGTATAACAATCAGAATTGGTTACCAAGTATTTTCAACGATTTCTTTGATAATGAATGGTTGACAAGAGCAAACGCTACCGCTCCTGCAATTAATGTCATTGAAAGTGACAAAGATTATAAAGTAGAGGTTGCTGCTCCGGGTATGACTAAAGAAGATTTCAATATCCACATCAGCGAAAGCAACGAACTAGTGATCTCAATGGAGAAAAAGAATGAAACAAAAGAGGACGACCATCACAACAGAAGATATTTACGTCGTGAATTTTCTTACTCTAAGTTCGAACAAGCTTTGATTCTTCCTGAAGATGTGGTTAAGGAAAAAATCAGCGCCAATGCCAGCAACGGTGTTCTGACCATTGATTTGCCTAAACGCACTCCTGAAGAAAAAGCCAAAGTGAACAGAATCATCGAAATTCATTAATCACAGATTTTGAATATTTACAATCGGACAGTTTATAAGGTACATCTATAAAATACTATTATTTTGCATGATATAAAAGTGTGCCTTATATATTGTCCGATTATCATAAAATCAACATATTTGCATCAACACTTTCTCCGGATTTCCACCATGCTTTTCAACATTTCTTCCCATCTTCCACTAAAAAAGTCCACCTCTATTACAATTGAACTTCAAATTCAGAACAAAACTGAAAAAAGCCAGTTTAAATTTTCTTTGAAAAAATACTGAACAACATTAAAACAGAAACTAAGAGAAGTAGGCTTCTTTTTTATTATACAAGCATTAAAATCACATATTTTTAGTAATTTTGCACCCAAATTCACCATATAAAACAAACCAATAAAAAGAGGATGAAAGCATCAGTACGTTTAGTTCGTTTTGCTACAATAGGAACCTTAAATTATCTTATTACCATGTTAGTGATATGGATTGTGATGAGTTACTTCTCATTCAAAGGAAAATATATAGTAGCAAATATTATGGCATATCTCATCGCTCAAACCCATAATTTTATATGGAGCAAATATTGGATTTTTCCTTCCAGCAATCCCCAAAACAGTCTTTGGCAACAAATAATGCTCTTTTGTACCGCTTTCGGTATTGCCTATGGCATACAACTTCTTTTTGTGATACTGATGATAGAAGCAATAGGGATCAAAGAATTTACAGCACAATTTATTGGAATAATAATATATGGAGCAGTTAATTTTATGGTAAACAATAGAATAACATTCCGATAAATATATTTCAAAACTTATGGCAGACAATTATATAGAAAGACAATACGAACAATATGAAGCCCGAAAGGCTGCATGGGAAAAAAAACGTAAACAAGGAAAGAAGAAAACGATTTCCGTCAAGCTTCAACCAAAGGACCTGACAGACAATACGATCAAACTTCCTAGAAAAGCATTCATCACAGGAGGTGCCGATGGCATAGGGAAAAACATTGTGAAAGCTTTCTGCAACTCACAATACCAAGTCGCCTTTTGTGACAAAAATAAGGATTTAGGAATACAGACAGCCAAAGAGACCGGAGCAATTTTCTACCATACCGATGTAAGAGATAAAGAATCCCTTGAGAACTGTATGCACGAACTTTTTAAAAAGTGGGGGGATATGGACATCATTATCAACAATGCCGGAATAAGCGAATTTTCTCCCATCACAGAAACCAGCGTGGAAGATTTTGATAAAATTTTGTCCATCAATCTGCGACCTGTATTTATCACCTCACGCACATTAGCTTTACATCGCAAATCCCAAGCAGAAAATCACCCGTATGGCAGAATTATCAATATCTGTTCCACCCGTTATTTAATGAGCGAACCGGGAAGCGAAAGCTATGCGGCTTCCAAAGGAGGAATCTATTCACTGACCCATGCACTTGCTTTATCCCTTGCCGACTTTCATATCACCGTAAACTGTATTTCGCCGGGATGGATTCAGACCAATGATTACGAACGGCTACGCCCAGAAGATCATGCCCAACATCCATCAAGACGAGTAGGCAAACCGGAAGACATAGCACGTATGTGTTTATTTTTATGTCAAGAAGAGAATGACTTCATCAATGGACAAAATATCATCATCGATGGTGGAATGACCAAAAAGATGATTTATTTGGAATAAAAACGAACTAAAGAAAATATCTATAATGAATAAATAATCACTCATGAAAATACATCATATCGCCATTTGGACATTTCATCTGGAAAAATTAAGGGAATTTTACACTCGTTACTTTAACGGAACAAGTAATGAAAAATACATTAATTCCCAAAAAGGTTTTGAATCTTACTTCATTTCATTTGAAAGTGGTGCTACATTAGAGTTGATGAGTAGGATTGACGTGCAAAATGTTCCGATAGAAGAAAACAGATTGGGATTGACTCATCTAGCTTTTTCTTTTGAAAGCCAAGAAGCTATCTTATCACTAACGGAACAGCTACGTACTAAAGGATACCATATCGTAGGTGAACCTCGCATTTCAGGAGATGGCTATTTTGAAAGTGTGGTACTAGATCCAGATGGAAACCGGATAGAGTGTGTTTACAAAAAAAAGCAGGAATACCCTCCTGTGAGAAATCATGTAATAGAAACTGAGCGACTTATTTTACGTCCTTTTACAGAGAATGATACAGAAGCTGTTTTTAACTGTTGCCAGAATCCCAACCTAGGAAATAATGCTGGTTGGAAGCCTCATGACACGCTGGAAGAATCTCTGAAAATTCTTCAAACAATATTTATACCACAAAAAAACACATGGGCCATCACTAGAAAGGAAGACCAGCTTCTGATAGGAGCTATAGGAATTCTACCAGACCCTAAGAGAGAGAATTCAAATACCGGAATGATAGGTTATTGGCTAGACGAAGCCCAATGGGAAAAAGGATATATATTTGAAGCCGCCTCTGCTGTCTTGGACTATGGCTTCAACAAACTAGGATTAACTTTGATCAGTGCAAATTGTTATCCTCAAAACAAACGTTCACAACGTGTTTTGGAGAAAATGGGGTTTGCATACGAAGGCATTCTCCATCAAGCCGAAGTGAGCTATGATGGCAAAATATATGATCATTTGTGTTATTATTTAGAGAAAAACAACCTAAAATAAGTTTTTCATTTTATAGATGATCATTAAATACCTATTCTGCTTCATTATTAATTTTGTTAATCCTTAACTTCTCCAAAAGGATATATACGCGTCTAAAAAAAATCAAAACAAAGCAATCGTTCTTGGGTAAAAACATTTATCCAAGAACGATAAAAATACACCTAACTCTCCTTCAGACATTATTTGAAAAAATCAATTGAAATAATACAGGAAAATAGCGATGCCTTCAAGTGCTTTCTTCGATTGGTCTTTTATCTCAATTGTAAATTTAATTTCAGCCTTGGCTACGCCACGCAGATTCTGTAAAGAATGAAGACTTGCTACCATACGAATACTCTGACCTGCTAGAACAGCCTGTCCAAATTTCATCTTGTCCATACCATAGTTGATCATCATTTTCAGATTATTCACTTCTATAATCTGGTTCCACATATGTGGAAGCAACGAAAGAGTCAGGTAACCATGTACAATAGTGCTATGATAAGGACTTTCCACTTTAGCACGTTCTGTATCTACATGAATCCACTGATGATCCAAGGTAGCATCTGCAAAAAGATTAATTCGGTCTTGCGACACTTCCACATAGTCGGAAATACCAATCTGCCGTCCTAGCAGCTTCTCAAAATCCTCGTACGAATTAACAACAACTTTATCCATTATTTCTTTGTTTTAAAGGTTATACACTAATTGAATACAAAAATAAGAAAAAATAGTCCTATATTTGCACCTTATTCACACAAAAACTTCATTACAGATGAGAATTATTGAAAGAGAACAACGTACCGCAGAACAAATGATCCGAATTTATTGTCGGTACAAGGAAGGCAATAAAGAGCTTTGCCCAACCTGTCAGCAGTTATTGCATTATGCACATAACAGATTAGAGCATTGTACATTCGGTGAACAAAAAAAGACTTGCCGCAACTGTCCCATACATTGTTATAAACCAGAAATGAAGAAACGAATGCGAGAAGTAATGCGATATGCTGGTCCGCGAATGATTTTTTTTCATCCCATAACAACTATCAAGCATTTCATTCATAAATAAACAGAATGGACAGAGCACAATTTTATAAAGAAGTATATAGCATTATAAAAGAAATCCCCTACGGCAATGTTTCTACTTACGGAAAAATAGCACAGCTTATAGGCAAGCCCCAATGTTCACGAATGGTAGGACAAGCTTTATCTCATGCACCAGAAGAACAACATCTTCCTTGCCATCGGGTAGTAAACAGCCAAGGAAGACTAGTTCCCGGCTGGCAGAAACAAAAAGAATTATTGGAAAAAGAAGGGATCACCTTCAAGCCCAATGGATGCGTCAATATGCCCAAACATCTATGGGACACTACTGGTTCACTCACATCGACAATAGGTATTAGCCCCACAAGTACAACGTGGCAATAATTGCTCACTCAGTTCATCCCGATAAAACTCATATAATTCACAATACATCGTTTCATAAAGTTCGGAAATACGATATTCCAATTCGGTTTCATCCCCATAAACATGCTGAAACGGGTCATCGAAAGAAAAATGCTTCCAGTTTTTCACTTCCTTATTAAAATCACCCTCCACTTCCTTCGCTTCTTCACAGAGAGTAATCACATAATCCCATGGCTGATGACAATATATATCCACATCACTAGCTTTCTTACGAGAACAGTCGTATCCATTCTGTTCCATCACCCCTACCACTGAAGATGGTATCACTCTTCCCGGCAGAACTCCAGATGTAAATATCCTTATACCATGTCCAAAAGAAGATAATATCTTCTGTGCCATACGACTACGACACATGTCATTATTACTCACTAATAAAATATTCATCGCTATTTCTATATTTAGATTCAATGATTATTTTCATTCATCCCTACTAACATAAAAATACTCTCTTTATCTATCTGTCAAAAAAAGATCTCTCAAGGTATAAACTAATATCCGATATCCAGCTCCATTCAGGTGCAAATCATCAATGGTCAAATCAGGATTCAATTTATCATTCAATAACAATTTGTCGAACACATCTAAATATACAACATTAGTTTCTTCCTTTATCTTCTCTCTAATTTTTCCATTTAACAAAGCTATAAAACAGTTCACTGCTGTGCCATCCATAAAATCATTACGCGGAAAGATACAGAATAAATAAGTACCACGAGAAGAAATAGCACCAACCGCCTTCACATACCTCTCCACATAAACATCCATATTTTCTGTATTCAGATTATAAATATCATTAGTCCCCAATTGAACAACCACATAACTATCCGAAACATCCTTATGAAACATCTCCACATAATCCAGCCCTTTCCCCGGAACACCATAATTGTAACATTCCCATTTGGGAAAATAAGACTCAAACGGCCAATAAGCAATGTGACTATCACCAATAAATGAAATTTTAAGTTTTCCTTCCATACCTACCTCCTCACCAGTCTTTTTGGAGAGCCACTCCACGAACACCCCAAACAATAGACAATAGTTAAATCAAACCCTTCCATATTCTCTTCCAAATTTCTCGGTACCACTTCTCCTTCATCCGATACATAAACTAACAACCTTTCTTTCCTCTCATTTTTAACGTATAACCCTGCAATTTTGCATTGCGGACACAACAATTTTCTCATGCCTACTTTCTTTTTTTATCCAAAATAACAAACCAACACCCAATTTTTCTTATAAATCATCGACAAAAATAGAAAAAAAATCAGTTGTATAGCATCCATAGTGAATTTGCACAACATAAAAAGATTATTGGCAAGAAAATACCTATCTTTGCCCAAGAATATAAAACCGCAAAATAAAAGTGTAGCTATGGAAATAAAATTAGACAGAAAAAAAGATTATATTACAAAATCTGATCACAAAGAACAAATAATGAAATATCTATCATGGAAAATCAAACCTTTTGCCCTCTACCATGAAATCCGTGAAATAAGCCGAATATTCAATTTCTCTCCGGAAGAAATAGAAAGTATTTTGAAAGAACTAGAAGATGAAAACAAAATATTCCCTTTAACAGCAGAAGGGCCACGAGACATACACTATATGTTGAAGGCTGACATCCAGCTGCAACTTCTTATAGATATGAAGAAAAGTCCTCAAAAACCAGCTTTCCTCATCTCTTCCCGGCTTTCTCCCTCAAATAACTGGAGAAAAGAAGAGTGGGTTATCATCATTCAGGATTATGTACTAGGAAAAAATTTAAAAAGTCAACTCCCTTCTTACGCTGATTTCGAACCGTTACGCTACATATTAATGCATATGCCAACCTTTCCCGAATGGATGCCTTTTTTTCAAAATATTCCCATATACATCATCGACACTCTTTTTCACGAATACAAATATATATGGGCATCAGGGTTGCTTCATCCCAACATAACCTGTATGATAAACGGATACTTTGAAAATGAAAAAATAGAACCGACAATCCGAGAAAAATATAAATTGGAATTTGCATTTTACCAATATATCCTACCCGGACACATCAACGAAATTCCCCAAAAAATTTCTACTGATATGCCCGAAGGTATGTATTACCATGCTATTTATCACCAATATAGAGGCGATCTCAGCAAAGCTCTTGATCTCTATTCTCAATCATTGAAAGGAATGAATACTAAAACCTTTGACAACGCATTGCTCAATCTCTTCTATACCATTGCCTTACTAAACGACTCCACCATCGAGTCAAAAAAAACATTGCGAAACTTATTTATGAGAGATTATCTTCCATCAGAAATGATGCCTGCCCAACTACTTGCCCTTTATGCTTTAAATGAAAAAATGGAATCAGCCATAGAACATATTCTCTATAATTACGACAAATTTTCACCATTAGTCAAAGTTCTGATTATGCTTATAACACATCATTATCAACTTCAGAAAAAAATAAAACTAAACATAAGTAATGATGAAATACAGCAGTTCATTGACGCCGATCATCTTAAGTTATTACAATTGGAATGCTCTCTAGATTTCTCTCCTTACATTGGCAAAGCAGACTGTCTGATTCAAGAAATAGGCTTTCCCCCTTTACTCCCTCCCTTTCAAAAAATGAATGAATGGGAAAGAGTTCTTGCATTACTCTTAGATAAATCCAAAGAACTCTCACCCAAAAACAAAGAAAAAAAAGAAAGTTCCGAATCACAAAGCCGGATTATTTACCGTATAGACCGACACAACAACATTAATCCATACTTACAAAAATCAAAGGACGGCATTGTATGGAGTAAAGGACGTATCATTTCACTCACTACTTTTCAGCAAGGTATGTCCGAGATGAATGAAACAGATCACGCATTAACTTTATGTATTAAAAAACTTTCTAATGATTGGGAAGAAAAAAGCCGTATGCGCTTCAGTGGCGCCAAGCCTATTATGCAGCTGGTAGGATATCCTTTGGTATTTTCGGACGAAAATCCTGAAAGACAAATCACAATTCGAAAAGAAGAGCCACAAATAACCGTCATAAAAACAACTAGCGGTTTCAAAATAGAAAGCAATGTAGACACGAACAAAATAGAAGGGAATTATATGGTAAAAAGAGAGAAAGAAACGCTTATAAAAATAATAGAACTCCGCAATTTTCAACGTGATATCATCCTAATCTTAAATCGTATATCTATATTCCCGTTACAGGCTGAAAAACAGTTAACTGAAGTATTACAGGAATTAAACAAAAACTTTATTATCCATTCCGACTTGCCCGCATAATAACCTCACAAGAAGAACGAATCATTATCAACTATATTAAACGAATTATGATACATTTTTTTAAGAATTCCATTGCCGCTATAAAGTTACCCGATAAGTTCACTTATCCTTTTCACTATACCCCTCATCCACTTTGCATAATAGCGACTAAAGAAGTACAAGCCTATCTGGCAAGTCAATCCCAATGGCAAAAAGAATTGCAACAAGGAAAAATGTTTGGCGTCCTAATTGTACAAACACCCGAGAATAAAATAGGTTATTTGGCCGCATTTTCAGGAACATTGGCTAGTAAAAGCCATCATCCTTTCTTCGTCCCACCAATTTATGATTTGTTACAACCACAAGGATTCTTCAAAATAGAGGAAGAACATATATCTGCCATCAATGTACGCATTAAAAAGACACAGAACGATCCCCATTACATAGATTTGCTCCGACAAATTGAAAAAGAAACAATGCAGTCCCAGCAGGAATTGACAGAAGCTAAAGAATTTTTCAAATCCGCTAAAAAAAACAGAGAAATCCGGCGTAAGACGGGAGTTCCCGACGCAAAGGAATTAGCTGCAATGATACGCGAAAGCCAGTTTCAAAAAGCTGAATTAAAACGCATGGAAAAAATGTGGAAAGAAAAAATCGCTTCACTACAAGCAGAGGCCGATACTTTCATCACAAAAATAGAAACAATGAAGATAGAAAGAAAAAAACGTTCTGCCACTTTGCAACGAAAACTATTTGAGCAGTTTCAGATACTAAACGCCCGTGGAGAAACAAAAGATTTATGTCGTATTTTTGCACAAACTATACAAAAATTTCCTCCAGCCGGAGCCGGTGAATGTGCTGCTCCCAAATTACTCCAGTATGCCTATAAGCATCAATTAAAACCTATTGCCATGGCAGAATTCTGGTGGGGAGATTCTCCAAAAGCAGAAATAAGACATCATGGATACTACTATCCAGCATGTAAAGGGAAATGCGAACCTATCTTGAAACATATGTTACAAGGACTGGAAGTGGAAGAAAACCCCTTGTTGAAAAAACATTATCATGAAATACCATTAGAGATAGTATATGAAGATAATTACCTAGTCGTAGTCAACAAACCAGCAGGAATGCTCTCGGTTCCAGGAAAAGGAGAAATCGACTCTGTCTATCAACATATAAAGACACTTTATCCAGATGCCACAGGTCCTCTGATAGTCCACCGATTGGACATGGCGACTTCCGGTGTGTTATTGATAGCAAAAAACAAAAAAGTACATCAGCATCTGCAAGCACAATTCAAGAATAGAATGATAAAAAAGCGATATATTGCCTTATTGGATGGCAAGATTCCCTCTAAAGAAGGGACTATAACACTCCCCCTCCGTATGAATCCTCTTGACAGGCCCAGACAAATAGTAGATCATGAACATGGAAAAACCGCTATCACACTGTATCGGGTTTTAAACGAACAAGAAGGAAGAACACTTATTGCTTTTTATCCATTAACAGGACGGACACATCAATTAAGAGTACATGCCGCCCATCCGGAAGGATTACATTGTCCTATACGAGGAGATGAACTTTACGGACGAAAAGCAGACAGGCTTTATTTACATGCTGAAAGTTTAGAGTTTGTTCATCCTATAACTAAAAAAATAATTTTTGTAGAAAAGAAAAGTAATTTCTGATAGTTATTGCTCAGAAAATTTATCTGTAGGTGCCGAAAAAAATATTTTCAGCACCTCACACACTAAATTAGTATTTTACCATTCCTGAGGTGGCATCCGTTTTATTCTTCCATACACATATATAAATGCGGGAATCAAAAAAATTACTGCAAATATCCATGCCGTAGGGTCACCAAAACAAACAGCTAAATAGCCCAATGCTGGTACCGCATAAAGACTAACCATTATACGGGCAATCATTTCGGATACCCCCGACAACATAGCCAAATTGGTAAAGCCCGCCCCCTGAATGGAATAACGCAAGATACAAAGTAAACCCAAAACCGGAAAAAAAGAAACGGAAATATGCAAAAACAGTTCCGTATCCTTCAGAATCTCCCATTCCACAGGGTCAACAAATAACAAGGCAAAAGTACGCGCTCCCAACATCAAGACTCCAAACATAAAAGCACTATAAATAGTCATCATCAATACACTCGCCTTGATTCCCTGCCAGATACGCTTCGGCTTTCCTGCACCGTAATTCTGTCCACTATAAGTAGCCATAGCTATACCCAGACTCTCAAGTGGACACATACAAAACATCTTAATACGCATAGCAGCCGTAAAAGCAGCCACACAAGCAGTACCCAACGCATTATTCGCACTTTGCAACATAATACTGCCGATAGCAGTAATAGAGAACTGCAATCCCATCGGCACACCTATATACAATAAAGTCTTTGCCAACGCTCCTCGAAATTTATGTTCTGCCGAAGTCCCCTTCAGAATCTCAAAGTGACGCATCATATACAAATAACACAACACTGCCGAAACACCTTGTGAGAATACCGTAGCTAAAGCCGCTCCCGCAACTCCCCAATCAAGTACCAAAATACAAAAAAGATCAAGCAAAATATTCAATATCGTAGAAAAAAGCAAAAACCAAAACGGAGTCTTGCTATCACCCAATGCACGAATAATACTTGAAAGCAAATTATAGAAAAAGGTACAGGGCACCCCGATGAAAGTAATCAGCAAATAAAAATAAGCATCTTCAAGGATGTTCTCCGGGGTCTGCATCATCTGAAGAATATCCGAACAAAACATACTAGTCACAATAGCAATTACCACAGACATCACCGCTGCCAATTGTAAACTAACTGCCACAAAACGCCGCATCATACCATAATCCCTTGCTCCAAACTTCTGTGCAACAGGAATACCGAAACCACCACAACAGCCATTGCAAAAGCCTAATATCAAAAACACCACCGAAGTGCTAGCTCCTACAGAAGCCAAAGCATTAATTCCAAGAAACTTACCCACAATAGCAGCATCCATCAAGGAATAAGTCTGCTGAAGTAAATTACCCAGCAATAAAGGAAAAGCAAAATTCAATATCAAAGGGAACGGACGTCCCGAAGTCATCTCTCTCGAAGTTGCCATAACATGAATGTATTGTAAATTCGAGCACAAATATATACCATCCTTTGTAAAAATACATATTCTAGAACTTCATTTCAACGAATACCCATTAATTAAATGATACATATCAATTTTTCTCGGAGAACTATCATCTTTCCCAAAATCCTGAATAGAAAAGCAACAACACAGCAAACAATTCCAAACGCCCTATCAACATAAGGAACGACAATACCCATTTAGCAGCATCGGGCAACGCCGCCCACGAAAAAGCAGGACCGAATGCCCCTAACCCCGGTCCCACATTGCCTAAGCTAGAAATAACCGTACTCATCGCCTCAGTCAGCCCCACCCCGAAAAACATCAGTAGTGTCCATCCGACCAAAGCACAAAACAAATAAAATACAAAGAATGTATTCACCGAAGCAATAATGGAAGGCGATATAACCTGACGGTTCACACGAACAGGCAATACAGCCCTAGGATGCAGCATCCGTTTGAATTCATTCTTGATATTACGCGCCAGAATCATAAGGCGCATGTTTTTGATTCCCCCACTAGTAGACCCCGTACATCCACCCGACAACATAGCAAAAATAAGAAGCATCCATGTAAAAGATGGCCACAAGTTATAATCATCCGTTGCAAAACCGCATGACGTATGTGCCGTAGCCACTTGGAACAGAGCCCTGCGGAATGCCTTTTCCCAATCATAATGATTCTGAAAAACTAAGGCAAGCGTGATAACAAGCGTCAGAATACTTACTGATTTCATAAACCAACGGAATTCATCATCCTGAAATAGACGCTTGCCCTTCCCTTTCAGGCACATAAAGTAGAGAGAGAAATTAATACCCGAAAGAATCATAAATATCGCTATTACATATTCTATAAACGGAGAATTCCAATAAGCCACACTGGCTTGTTTAGTAGAATAACCACCTGTAGCCGTTGTAGAGAATGAATGACATACCGCGTCAAAAAAACTCATTCCTCCTATCATCAGCAGCATAGTTTCTACAACTGTAAGGATAGCATATATCATCCACAGCCACTTAGCCATCACATCAATCCGAGGATGTGTTTTGTCGTGCGTCACTCCGATAGCCTCAGCTGAAAAAAGTTGTATAGTTCCTCCCCCGAAAATAGGAAGCACAGCAATAGTAAAAAAAACAATACCCAAGCCACCTATCCATTGTGTCAGGCTACGCCAAAATAACAGGCCATGTGAAAGAGATTCTATATCATCTAATATAGTAGCTCCTGTAGTAGTAAAACCCGACATGGTTTCAAAAAAAGCATCTGTCACTGAAGGGATTCCTCCACTAAAATAAAAAGGTAGCATTCCAAACAACGTAAACAAAAACCAAGTAAAAGTTACAATACAGTACCCATCTCGTCGTGTTAGTCGATTCTCAGCACCTCTACTACAAATTAGCAAAACTCCACCGACCAATGTATTCAAAAGAATGGTATATAGAAAATATTGATAATCTTGCTCGCCGTAACATAAGGAAATAGCCGCACAAAGCAGAAACATAGCAGATTCAATAAAAAGTAATACTCCCAATACACGGAATATCATTTTTTTATTTATCAAGCTATTATTTCGGCTTCCACCTTTATATAATTTATCTGGATTATAAAATTCTCCCATCTTTTTATACCTTTTATATTTGACAAGTATATAGCGAATACTATGCCAAAATGAAAAAGAAGACTATAATCTCCTGATAAACAAACAGATACCATATTCAGTCATAAAAAAGAAAAACACAACCCTTTTCAAAATGAAAGGGGGCGTGTTTTCAAAACAATAAGGTTGCAGATACGACGATCTCAAGCAAAATTTAAATTGCATACATATCTGCTAACACTATAACATCTTCCTCATTATAATGAATAGTGAATAAATATTTTAAGATTACCCACTATTTTACTATTTTTGCATCCAAATCGATAATCCTCTACTAAATTTAATTACGCCTACTGTGGAATTATTCTACAGCTGTTGCCTATTTTCCACACTTTCCCTATCAACCAAAGACAGAAATAAAGCACTGATTATGAATAGGAAAGACTATTTACAATAGTTTGGCACGCTGCTTGTATTTCTACTGATGGCATCTTAAACAATAACAAAACTAAAGTATGAAACTATTTTTTACACACAAAGAAATTGCGCTAAAAAAGAAAAGAACAGCGCTTGTAGTAATAGGTATTGGACTAGTTATCGGGATTTACCTGATTGTTTCCCATCAACCGGCAAAGATGCCGGAACTTCCAGTAGTTGCCATAGCACCAGCAACGCAAGACGATGTGGAAATATATGGTGAATATGTAGGACGCGTACGTGCACAGCAATTCGTTGAAGTACGTGCCCGAGTAGAGGGATATTTAGAACAAATGCTTTTCGCAGAAGGTACATATGTCACTAAAAATCAAGTGCTGTTTGTTATCAATCAAGATCAATATCGGGCCAAAGCTGACAAAGCGCGCGCCCAATTGAAAAAGGATGAGGCACAAGCACAAAAAGCAAAACGCGACTTAGAACGTATCCGTCCGCTATATGAACAAAACGCTGCCAGCCAGTTGGACTTGGACAATGCTACTGCTGCATATGAAACAGCAGAAGCGTCGGTAGCTATGAGTAGTGCCGATCTTGATCAAGCAGAACTGGAACTAGGTTATACTATAGTTCGTTCTCCATTAGCAGGGCATATCAGTGAACGTCACGTAGATTTAGGAACATTAGTCGGTCCGGGTGGCAAATCATTGCTTGCTACCGTAGTAAAAAGTGATACTGTATTAGTGGATTTCAGCATGACTGCTCTAGACTATCTGAAAAGTAAAGAACGTAATGTGAACTTAGGTCAAAAAGACTCCACCCGCTCCTGGCAACCCAATGTATCCATTACTTTGGCAGATAATACTATTTATCCATACAAAGGACTAGTAGACTTTGCCGAACCGCAAGTTGATCCACGCACAGGTACATTCTCCGTACGTGCCGAAATGCCGAATCCAGAACGGGTATTACTTCCTGGGCAGTTCACCAAAGTAAAACTATTATTGGATGTCAGAGAGAGTGCTACGGTAGTCCCGTTAAAGTCCGTTATCATAGAAAAAGGCGGCGCCTATATTTATGTAATGCGCAAAGATTCTACAGTAGAGAGACGTTTCATTGAATTAGGTCCTGAATTCCAAAATCAAGTAGTGGTGGAAAGAGGCTTGGCCCCCGGAGAAGACATTGTCATAGAAGGATACCACAAGCTGAATCCAGGCATGAAAGTGAAAGTAAGTCCTGCCGTAGAGGACAAAAAAACGGAGGAAGAAGATACGATCGGATAATTTCACTCCCGAATACGAATTCCCCTATGGAGGAAAATTTACGCATTCAAAAAAACAATAGACATTATGAAAGTTAGTTTCTTTATAGACAGACCGGTATTTTCAGCTGTCATCTCCATATTAATAGTCATTGTCGGTATCATCGGTCTCACGATGCTACCCATTGACCAATATCCGCAGATTACTCCGCCGGTAGTGAAAATCAGCGCATCCTATCCGGGTGCCAGTGCCCTGACAGTATCACAGGCTGTAGCCACTCCTATAGAGCAGGAATTGAACGGTACCCCAGGAATGCTTTACATGGAATCAAATAGTTCCAATTCGGGAGGTTTTTCAGCCACCGTCACTTTTGATATCTCGGCAGATCCCGATCTAGCGGCAGTGGAAATACAGAACCGTATCAAGTTAGCAGAATCACGCCTCCCAGCAGAAGTTATACAAAATGGTATTTCGGTAGAGAAACAGGCTGCCAGTCAATTGCTGACCCTATGCCTTACCTCTACCGACCCGAAGTTCGATGAAATATACCTTAGCAACTTTGCCACTCTGAATGTGCTGGACCTAATCCGCCGTATCCCTGGCGTAGGACGTGTTTCAAACATCGGAAGCCGATATTATGCCATGCAAATCTGGGTACAACCCGACAAACTGGCCAATTTCGGTCTGACTGTAGCCGACTTGCAGAATGCACTAAAAGACCAAAATCGAGAATCAGCAGCCGGTGTACTGGGACAACAACCCGTACAAGGATTAGACGTAACCATTCCCATCACTACTCAGGGACGTCTATCTACCGTAAGCCAGTTTGAGGAAATCGTAGTCCGTGCTAATGCCGATGGTTCCATCATCCGTTTACGTGATGTGGCCCGCATCTCACTCGAAGCACAATCATACAATACCGAGAGTGCCATCAACAAAGAAAATGCAGCGGTATTGGCCATCTATATGTTACCAGGAGCCAACGCTATGGAAGTAGCAAAAAGCGTGAAAGAAGCTATGGAGGAAATCAGCAAGAATTTTCCCGAAGGAATGAGTTACGAGATACCTTTCGATATGACTACGTATATTTCGGAATCCATTCATGAAGTGTACAAAACACTGTTTGAAGCCCTGATACTGGTTATCATCGTAGTATACCTTTCACTCCAAAGCTGGCGTGCAACAGTTATCCCACTAGTTGCCGTACCTATCTCACTGATTGGAACTTTTGGATTTATGTTGATTTTCGGATTCTCGCTTAATATCCTGACCCTGTTGGGATTGGTACTTGCCATCGGTATTGTGGTGGACGATGCTATCGTGGTAGTAGAGAATGTGGAGCGTATCATGGAAGAGGAGAAACTATCTCCCTACCAAGCTACCAAGAAAGCTATGGAAGGACTTACAGGAGCCATTATCGCCACTTCTTTGGTACTGGCAGCAGTATTTGTTCCCGTAAGTTTTCTAGGTGGAATTACCGGACAACTTTATCGCCAGTTTACGGTAACCATCGTAGTATCTGTATTACTGTCTACGGTAGTAGCTTTGACACTGAGTCCAGTCATGTGTTCACTTATTCTGAAACCGGAAGATCCGAACAAGAAAAAGAATATCATATTCCGCCGTATCAATAAGTGGCTGGCTATCGGCAATCATAAATATGTAGGACTCATCAAGCACATTGTGAAACACCCGCGTCGGGTACTGAGCACATTCGGCATGGTATTGATCGCCATCCTGTTAATCCATCGCATTATTCCCACCAGCTTCCTCCCCATCGAAGACCAAGGATATTTTAAAATAGAGTTGGAACTGCCCGAAGGTGCAACGTTGGAACGTACACGTATCGTGACGGAACGTGCTGTGGAATACCTGATGGAAAATCCGGCAGTGGAATATGTACAAAGCGTGGCAGGAAGCAGTCCGCGTGTAGGGACCAGTCAGGCACGAAGTGAACTGACTATCATCTTAAAACCTTGGGAGGAACGTGACTCGCAAACTATTGACGATATTATGGCACAGGTAAAAAAAGACATGTCGCAATACCCCGAATGCAAGGTATATCTTTCCACCCCTCCCGTTATTCCGGGATTGGGCAGTTCGGGTGGTTTCGAGATGCAACTGGAAGCACGTGGAGATGCCACTTTTGAAAATTTGGTACAAGCTACGGATACATTGATGTATTATGCATCAAAACGTAAGGAATTATCAGGTTTATCCTCGGCTTTACAAGCGGACATCCCCCAACTTTATTTCGATGTAGACCGTGACAAAGTAAAATTCGCAGGAGTACCTTTAGCAGATGTATTCTCGACCATGAAAGCTTATACAGGTTCGGTATATGTAAACGATTTCAATATGTTTAATCGTATCTACCGTGTATATATTCAAGCAGAAGCACCCTACCGGGAACATAAGGAGAATATCAACCTATTTTTTGTACGGGGTACAGACAATGCCATGATACCGCTCACCTCGTTGGGTACCACTTCGTATACCACAGGTCCGGGCAGCATCAAACGTTTTAATATGTTCAACAGTTCTGTGATTCGCGGTGAGGCCGCAGATGGTTACAGTTCAGGACAGGCCATGGAAATTATCGAACAAATAGCTCGCGAACACCTACCAGAAAATATCGGTGTAGAATGGAGCGGACTATCTTTCCAGGAAAAACAAGCAGGTGGACAGACCGGTATGGTGCTGGCATTAGTGTTCATGTTCGTGTTTTTGTTCCTTGCTGCCTTATACGAAAGCTGGATGGTACCGGTTGCAGTATTACTCTCTTTACCTGTAGCCGCATTAGGTGCCTATCTAGGTGTATGGGGCTGTGGGTTGGAGAATGATGTCTATTTCCAGATCGGATTGGTGATGTTGGTAGGACTGGCCGCCAAAAATGCAATTCTTATTGTAGAGTTTGCCAAAGAACAAGTGGACAGAGGAATAGATGTGGTACAAGCTGCACTCCACGCTTCACAACTCCGCTTTCGACCTATTTTGATGACTTCATTGGCATTCATCTTAGGTATGTTACCTATGGTTATCGCCAGCGGGCCAGGTTCAGCCAGCCGTCAAGCTATTGGTACAGGTGTATTCTTCGGAATGATCTTTGCTGTAACTGTGGGAATTTTGTTAGTACCTTTCTTCTTTGTACTGATATACAAGATGAAAGCGAAAATGAAACAAAAATAAGGATATAAAAAGACGAAAGAAATGATGAAACATACATTATTATATATAGCCGTATCAGGAATGACTTTGCTGACTTCTTGCCAATTAGGTAAGCACTACACACGTCCCGACTTGCATCTGCCCCAACAATTAGATACGCTACGACAACAGGATACATTATCTATTGCCGATATGCAGTGGTGGGAAATCTATACGGACACAACCTTGCAAAGCTTGATAGAAAAAACGTTGGATAACAACAAAGACATGAAAATTGCTGCGGCACGTGTAAAAGAACTTGCCGCAATGAAGCGCATAGACTTTGCCAACCTTTTCCCCCAACTGAACGGAGGCGCTTATGCTCAAAAAGAAGGAAGTAATTATGGTGGTAACAACTATAAAAATGACCCCGAACTGGGTGGTAAACTTACCGTAACTTGGGAATTAGACCTATGGGGTAACCTGCGTTGGGTAAAAGACAAAAGCATAGCACAATTCCTGGGAAGCATCGAGGCGCAACGTGCCTTGAAAATGAGTATTGTGTCCGAAGTGGCACAAGCCTATTTTGAATTGGTCGCATTAGACAATGAGCTGAACATTGTTCGTCAAACACTCTATGCCCGTAAAGAAGGAGTACGCTTGGCAAAACTTCGTTTTGAAGGAGGACTAACTTCAGAAACTTCTTATCAACAGGCACAAGTGGAGTATGCACGTACCGCAACTTTAGTTCCTGAACTAGAAAGGAAAATTTCATTGAAAGAAAATGATATTGCATTTTTAGCAGGCGAATACCCGCACCGCATACAGCGTTCCATTCTACCCGAAGAAGTAAAACTACCTGAAACATTACCAGTAGGTCTACCCTCCACTCTGCTGGAACGTCGTCCCGATGTACGTGAAGCAGAACAGAAATTAATAGCAGCCAATGCCAGTGTAGGTATTGCCTATACCAATATGTTCCCACGACTTAGCCTCACAGCACAATATGGCGTAGAAAGTGAAGAATTCTCTGATTTCTTCAAATCGCCCATTCATTATATCAGTGGCAATCTTCTAACTCCTCTCTTCGCCATGGGAAAATACAGAGCAACCCTAAAGGCCAAAAAAGCCGCATACGAACAGGAATGCTACAGCTATGAAAAATCAGTACTGACTGCATTCAAAGAGGCCCGCAATGCCATTGTGGACTTCAATAAGATAAAAGATATCTACGAATCGCGCCTGCAACTGGAACGTTCCTCTAAAGCAACAATGGAACTGGCCCAATTGCAATACATCAATGGAGTAATAGGCTATCTAGATGTATTGGATGCACAACGTAGCTATTTCGACGCACAAATAGGATTAAGCAATGCAATAAGAGACAAACAGATTACATTAGTAAAATTGTATAAAGCATTAGGGGGTGGATGGTAACCATCCCCTCTTTTCTGTATCTTCCTTTATCCGGAAAATCAAATTAAGATATATGCCTGATAGGACGTATTGTTCTCTACCGGTGTAAGTGACAAATAACCCGACTTCACTTTTCCATTCTCCAGATATAAAGGATACTTTTCTTGAAGCGCAAGATGAGAATGCCATGCCTCACCAGGCTTTGCATAATATTCTATAACATACCGTCCCTGCACGCCATCACACACATAGTTATCATATATCAAGCGTGCTACCACTCCCATATTCATACGAAGATTTATTTCCACACACGGATGAATGGCATACCCGCTATTTTGGGTACGGCATACCATCATATCCACCCCCAGATAGCCTTCGTAACTCCCTTTTATCACCTCTGCCAACTCTACCTGTAACGCCCTCCCAACCTGATGTAAGATTTCCGCAGAAACATAAGTGGATATCCTCGCTTCAATAACCCGATCCGCCGCCAACAAGTTTTCTTTATAAACACCTCTCTTATCCGTTTCAAATAAGGAATACCCTATAAAATGTACCTGTCCCCACTCGTCTGCAAAAAACTCCATGGCAAAATCCAAAAGCTTATCATAAAAAGGTTCTCCTATCACCTCATGCTGAGTGGTAAGTATGTGTCGAATCCACCCTTCCAGAGGGATGGGAAAACTACCTGAAACATATTGTATCCCTCTTCCACTACCAGACCATGGCGCTTTTAACAAAGCACGAGAATGAGACAACACAAAAGCCTTCACTTCCTCTATTGACGACAATACAAAAGCCTCCCCCAATATGGGAATATTCCCACCTATATGTCTACAAAGGCGGCGTAACACTTTTACAGCCGTCTGACGTCCGGATATTTGACGGATACGCTTCATACGCTCTACTGAAGGATATGCTGTATCAGGAAATCCAGCTTCCTGCAAACGACGCACCAAAGACGGATTCCATCCCCAAGGAATCACCTTATTATAAATGGGTACGAATTCTAAAACCCAATTGACCGAAAGCGGCAAAAAAGATTGTCTTTCCATTGTTTTCATACGCTGAGCAGAATCCAGCCACACAGTTCCTCCCTCTTCTGCATACCATGCAGGCAACATGGATAGCTCGGCCGCCATTCGTCGTGCACTGGCAGGTGCCATATAATAAGGATCACCACAAGCTAATGCCATATCATTTTCCGGATTGAATAAATAAAGCGCTTCCATTTCCGGACACAAAGATAAATGTTTTAGAGTACAAACCATTTCTCTTGTCCGTCTTTTAGTAGAAAAAAAAATAATATTTTGCTATCTCCAGTTTGCAATTTGAATTAGTATTGCTATATTTGCAGCCGATAAAAAAGCAACCATGGAAACCTTTTACAGAACACACAGTTATCTGGTGGAACATACAAATGCTCCTGTTCGCCGGGACTTGATGGACGAGATAGACTGGAATGACAGACTGATCGGTATCAAGGGTACTCGTGGCGTAGGGAAAACGACTTTCCTCCTGCAATATGCAAAAGAAAAGTTCGGAACGGATCACTCATGTCTGTTCATCAACATGAATAACTTTTACTTCTCTAAATATACATTAGTGGAGTTTGCCGCAGAATTCGTAAAACGAGGAGGAAAAGTTTTGTTGATAGACCAAGTGTTTAAGTATCCCGAATGGAGCCACGACCTGCGTGCTTGCTATGAAATGTTTCCTACTCTGAAGATTATATTCACCGGATCATCTGTGATGCGACTGAAAGAAGAAAATCCAGAACTGAGCGGCATTGTCAAGGTATACTATCTGAGAGGTTTCTCATTCCGCGAATATCTGAATTTGCAAAGCGGCAATTGTTTCCGTGCCTATACCTTACAAGAAATTTTGGAGAATCACGAACAGATAGCGAAAACCATCCTGCGCAACGTGAAGCCCTTGGATTATTTTCAAGACTATCTGCATCACGGTTTCTACCCATTCTTCCTGGAAAAACGTAACTTTTCGGAGAATCTGCTAAAAACCATGAATATGATGATAGAAGTAGATATACTTCTTATCAAACAAATTGAGCTGAAATATCTTTCAAAGATAAAAAAATTACTATATTTGCTAGCTGTGGACGGACCCGTTGCTCCGAACGTCAGCCAGCTGGCCACGGAGATTCAAACTTCACGTGCCACGGTGATGAATTACATTAAGTATCTGGCAGATGCGCGTCTTATCAATATGGTTTATCCCAAGGGAGAGGAATTTCCCAAGAAACCTTCCAAACTGATGATGCACAACACCAACCTGATGTACTCCATTTATCCGGTAAAGGTCGAAGAACAGGATGTACTGGATACATTTTTCATGAATACCCTGTATAAGGACCATAAACTATATAAAGGCGATAAAGGCACTTCATTTATGGTAGACAACGGACTGCATTTCCGTATTTGCGCAGAAGGGTGCAAGTTCAAAAATAATCCAAACGTGTATTATGCCCTACACAAATTGGAATTAGGACACGGAAATATGATCCCATTATGGCTTTTCGGCTTTTTATATTAAGAGATAGAGAATAGATTTTATTACCTAATAATTAGTAATTGTATGACTAAACAAAAAAAATTCATCACTTGTGATGGTAACCAGGCAGCAGCACATATCTCGTATATGTTCTCTGAAGTAGCTGCTATCTATCCCATCACTCCGTCGTCTACTATGGCTGAATACGTAGACGAATGGGCTGCCGCAGGTCGTAAAAACATCTTCGGCGAAACAGTTTTGGTACAAGAAATGCAGTCAGAAGGCGGTGCAGCAGGTGCTGTTCATGGTTCTCTTCAGGCAGGTGCGTTGACTACCACTTACACTGCATCTCAGGGTCTGTTGCTGATGATCCCTAACATGTACAAAATTGCCGGTGAATTCCTGCCTTGCGTATTCCACGTATCGGCTCGTACATTGGCTTCACACGCATTGTGTATCTTTGGTGACCATCAGGACGTCATGTCTTGCCGCCAAACAGGTTTCGCCATGTTGTGCGAAGGTTCTGTACAAGAAGTTATGGATATGGCTGCTGTAGCTCATCTTGCTACTATCAAATCTCGCGTGCCATTCGTCAACTTCTTCGATGGTTTCCGTACTTCTCACGAAATCCAAAAAATTGAAATGCTGGAGAATGAAGATCTGGCAGGTCTGATTGATCAACAGGCTTTGGCAGAATTCCGTGAACGCGCGTTGAATCCTAACAACCCTGTTGCACGCGGTATGGCTGAAAACCCCGACCACTTCTTCCAGCACAGAGAATCTTGCAATAACTTCTATGAAGCAGTTCCGGCTATCGTAGAAGAATACATGAACGAAATCAGCAAAATCACAGGCCGTCCTCATGGTTTGTTCGATTACTATGGTGCTGAAGACGCTGAACGCGTAATTATCGCAATGGGTTCTGTTACAGAAGCTGCCCGCGAAGCTATCGACTACTTGATGAGCAAAGGTGAAAAAGTAGGTTTGGTTTCTGTACATTTATACCGTCCGTTCTCTGCTAAACATTTCTTGGCTGCTGTACCTAAGACTGCCAAGACTATCGCAGTTCTTGACCGTACTAAAGAACCGGGAGCAAACGGCGAACCTTTGTATCTGGATGTTAAAGACTGCTTCTATGGAACAGAAAACGCTCCGGTTATCGTAGGTGGACGTTACGGTTTAGGTTCTAAAGACACTACTCCTGCTCAAATCATCGCTGTATTCAAGAATTTGGCTCTGCCAATGCCGAAAAACCACTTCACTGTGGGTATCGTAGACGATGTAACTTTCACTTCTCTTCCTCAAGAAGAAGAAATCGCATTAGGCGGCGAAGGTATGTTTGAAGCTAAATTCTACGGATTAGGTGCTGACGGTACTGTAGGTGCTAACAAGAACTCAGTGAAAATTATCGGTGACAACACCGACAAGCACTGTCAGGCTTATTTCTCATACGACTCTAAGAAATCTGGTGGTTTCACTTGCTCTCACCTCCGTTTCGGCGATACTCCTATCCGTTCTACTTATTTAGTAAATACTCCGAACTTCGTAGCTTGCCACGTACAAGCTTATTTGCACATGTACGATGTAACTCGTGGTTTACGTAAGAACGGTTCTTTCTTGTTGAACACTATTTGGGAAGGTGAAGAACTGGCCAAGAACTTACCGAACAAGGTTAAGAAATATTTCGCACAAAACAACATTACTGTTTACTATATCAATGCAACTCAGATTGCTCAGGAAATCGGTTTGGGCAACCGTACCAATACCATCCTGCAATCAGCATTCTTCCGTATCACAGGCGTTATTCCTGTTGACTTGGCTGTAGAACAGATGAAGAAATTCATCGTTAAGTCTTATGGCAAGAAGGGCGAAGACGTGGTGAACAAGAACTATGCTGCCGTAGACCGTGGTGGCGAATACAAACAATTGGCTGTTGATCCGGCTTGGGCTAATCTGGAAGTTGAAGCTCCTGCTGCTAACAATGACCCTGCATTCATCAACGAAGTAGTTCGTCCTATCAACGCTCAGGATGGTGACTTGTTGCCGGTATCTGCATTCAAAGGCATCGAAGACGGTACTTGGGAACAAGGTACTGCTCAATACGAAAAACGTGGTGTAGCTGCATTCGTACCTGAATGGAATGCTGAAAACTGTATCCAGTGTAACAAGTGTGCATATGTTTGTCCTCATGCTTCTATCCGTCCGTTCGTACTTGACGCTGAAGAACAAAAGGGTGCAAACTTCGAGACATTGAAAGCTGTAGGTAAACAATTTGACGGAATGACATTCCGTATCCAGGTTGACGTGCTTGACTGTCTGGGTTGTGGTAACTGTGCTGATGTTTGTCCGGGCAATCCGAAGAAGGGAGGCAAGGCTCTTACAATGAAACATTTGGAAAGCCAGTTGTCTCAAGCAGCCAATTGGGAATACTGCGCTAAGAACGTGAAGAGCAAACAACATTTAGTAGATATCAAAGCCAATGTGAAGAACTCTCAGTTCGCTACTCCGTTGTTCGAATTCTCTGGAGCTTGTTCAGGTTGTGGTGAAACTCCATATGTGAAACTGATTTCCCAGTTATTCGGTGACCGTGAAATGGTTGCTAACGCTACCGGATGTTCTTCTATCTACTCTGGTTCTGTTCCTTCAACTCCTTATACTAAGAACGAAAAGGGTCAAGGTCCTGCTTGGGCTAACTCATTGTTCGAAGATTTCTGCGAATTCGGTTTGGGTATGACTTTGGCTGACAAGAAACTTCGTGCACGTATCGAAGCTGCTATGAAGGATGCTATCGCCAGTGATACTTGTCCAGCAGAATACAAAGAAGCATTCCAGGAATGGATTGATGGTAAGGACGATGCAGACAAGAGCAAAGCCGCTGCCGAAAAGATCATTCCAATGGTGGAAGCTGCTAAAGATAAATGTAAGAACTGCGCTACCATTGCAGAATTCAAGAACTATTTGGTTAAGAAGAGCCAATGGATTATCGGTGGTGACGGTGCTTCTTACGATATCGGTTACGGTGGTTTGGACCATGTGATTGCTTCCGGCGAAGATGTAAATATTTTGGTATTGGATACTGAAGTTTACTCTAATACTGGTGGTCAGTCATCTAAGGCTACTCCGCTGGGTGCTATCGCTAAGTTTGCCGCTTCAGGTAAGCGTGTACGTAAGAAAGACCTTGGTATGATCGCTACTACTTACGGTTATGTATATGTTGCCCAGATTGCTATGGGTGCTGACCAAGCTCAGACTTTGAAAGCTATCCGTGAAGCAGAAGCTTATCCCGGTCCGTCATTGGTTATCGCTTACGCTCCGTGTATCAACCACGGTTTGAAGGCAGGTATGGGTAAGAGCCAGGCTGAAGAGGCTAAGGCTGTAGAATGCGGTTACTGGCACTTATGGCGTTTCAACCCTGCTTTGGAAGAAGAAGGCAAGAATCCATTCATGCTTGACTCTAAAGAACCGAAATGGGAAGGTTTCCAGGATTTCTTGAAGAACGAAGTTCGTTTTGCCTCTGTAATGAAGCAGTATCCTGCTGAAGCTGCTGATCTGTTTGCTGCTTGCGAAGAAATGGCCAAGAAACGTTATGCTTCTTACAAACGTATGGAAGCAATGAATTGGAGTGAATAATTTCTAATACATGCATATAAAAAAGGCTTGTTCATGAAGAACAAGCCTTTTTTATAACCTTTTTCTACCATTAGTATATATGAGGCCACGCATACGTATGCACAAAATAAGACCTCAATTTCAAATATTTCTACTTTTACCATCACTATTTATGGCTTAAGGTTACCAAAAATTTCCTACCTTTGCCACATAACATTATGAAAAACCTATAAACATGAATACTCTAACCAACCTGAAATACACATTGGCTGTCACAGCCGGACTGTGCTCCTCTTTTGCATACGCACAAAACCATCCTCATATCATACTGATAATGACAGACCAACAGCGAGCCGATGCCATAGGCTGTATGGGAAACGATGCTGTTATCTCCCCTAACCTAGACGCACTAGCTGCCGAGGGAACATTATTTATGAATGGCTATTCTTCTTGTCCAAGCAGCACTCCGGCACGTGCTGGTCTGCTGACCGGACTTTCTCCTTGGCATCATGGCTTGTTGGGATATGGAAAAGTATCTCCCGAATATAAATACGAAATGCCACAGATGCTAAAAGACGCTGGTTATTATACTTTTGGAATCGGGAAAATGCACTGGCATCCCCAACGGGTAAAACATGGTTTCGAAGGCACTCTGCTAGATGAAAGCGGACGCGTGGAAGACGAGAACTTCACCAGTGATTACCGCCAATGGTTCCAAACAAAAGCTCCCGGAAAGAATCCTGACGCCACCGGTATAGGCTGGAACGACCATACGGCAAGTATATATAAATTGCCCGAAAACCTCCATCCTACCTATTGGACAGGAGAAATGGCCTGTGAACTTATCAGCAACTACGATCCGACCAACAAACCGTTATTTCTGAAAGTTTCTTTTGCCCGTCCACACAGTCCGTATGATCCACCACAAAGATATCTGGACATGTATGAGGATGCCCTAATACCCGATCCTGCTATCGGAGACTGGTGTGGCAAATACGCAAAAAAACTAAATCCTGAAAAGACGGCACAAGACGCTCCATACGGTAATTTTGGCAATGAATATGCACGCAATTCCAGACGTCATTATTATGCCAACATCACTTTCATTGACGAACAGATAGGCAGAATTATCCAAACATTGAAAGAAAAGGACATGTATAATGACGCATTAATCGTTTTCATTTCCGATCATGGCGATATGATGGGCGACCATTATCACTGGAGAAAGACTTATCCATACGAGGGCTCCACTCATGTGCCATACATCGTGAAATGGCCTTCCGTCGACCACGTTACACCGGGAAAAACAGACGCTCCTGTAGAGTTACGTGATATTCTTCCCACTTTCCTTGATGCAGCCGATGTGACCATCCCCACTGACATGGACGGCCGTTCTTTGTTGCCACTTGCCAAAGGCATGGAAACAACCTGGCGCAAGTATCTGGATCTAGAACATGCCACCTGTTACAGTGATGACAACTATTGGTGCGCACTGACTGACGGCAAAATAAAATATATATGGCGTATCCACACCGGTACCGAAGAGTTATTCGACTTAACCCAAGACCCTCAGGAATTGCACAATGCCGTCAATGACAAAAAATACAGGAAGCAGCTGACGGAAATGCGTAATGAAATGATCCGTCATTTAAGTGAACGTGGCGAAGAGTTCGTGAAGGACGGTCGATTGGTGGTCAAGGAAAAGACCATGCTTTATGGACCTAATTATCCGGGGAAAGAAAATAAAAGATAATGTACGTTGTACAGAGGGATTGTCTCCAATTGTCCCACTTTTTCCTACAACAGAGTTTTATAATTCTGCTGTCACTGTTGTCACCTATTCCCTGCAACCCCTATAAACAGGAAGTTAGAGAGGTGGTGGCAGCACATTATTTTATGTACAAAAATGCCTACTGCCACCACTTTATCCACCTTGTTACATGGTACAAACCTACTTTGTTTGTCCACCAGACAGGACAAGCCTGTGCAATGAACACGATAGGCTTGTACGGTGAACACGGTAAACTTGTGCAGCCTCGAAACAACGACTTTCCTTGCCAAAGTATTCAGAATCTTGATACAAGTTCTGTCGGATCCTGCAGCAAGTTCCACGAAATCCTGTACCAAGTTTTGCCGTTACACCCAGCATCCTTCCCTTTCGGAGGAGAAGGATAAACCGATAGCCGGAAAGACTTAAACTAAAGGTCGGAAGATATAGATCTTTGAAACGAAACGTCTTGTTCTTTTTATCAGACGTCTTCATCTTTTTTGCAAACATCCTTGTTTTTTCCGAAAAGAATAAAGGCTTTCGGAACGATACGGGACTGTGACCGGAAACAGATTTCTACACATACGTATGTACGTGTAAAAAAATATCCTGCCACCTGCTTGCTATAATGACTGACCCCGAAACCAAATTCCCTTTTCCATAACTTATCGGGCAAGCTAATCAGAGCTCATTCCAATAGCATAGGAAAAGCGATGGAACATCAAATTCACACCGCTTTATCTCTAAAAACAAGAAAATGAGTTTCCAAGTGAACCTCCATTTCACCCGACAGATTCTTCATTTCAGCAAGAAAGGATGCACGAGTTTCATCAAATTTCTGAAGCCCCTCTATCTTTCTATTTTCCAACAGTTCCTGCAGTCTGTTCACAAATTAAAATATAAAGCCTAACCCTAACGACAAATTGGAAAGAGCCAATTTATCTTTCCCTTCATTCTTCTCGTCAGTAATATTAGCCGATTTCAGACCTTTTTGATAAGCAACATTCAAAAACAAGCGCTTCCAATAGATGCTGCCCTGTATGGCAATTCCCCAGTCAAAACGGTTAATATTACCTTTAGGATCGTCCCCATCATCATTCTTGCCAAAGGAGGGACAATCATCTTTGGTTATGGTATGTTTATTTTCTCCATATTTGTCGGGGGATACTGTCAAATATGTATCCGACTCATATTTAAACTTACCAAACAACCCATAAGAGAAGTAAGGGCCCACTCCCAACTGAACCCTAAACGATTCTGACAAAGGTAAAGCATAAGCAAATAAAATAGGAACGTCCAAATAGCCCAGATTATGTTTTTGAGTGACACTAGTGCCGCGAGATTCTGTCACATCATATTTCTTATAAGAATCCAAATCGACCCGATGCGATTTTTTAGTAGTAAATTTATCATATTCATAAGTGATACCTTTCATAGAAAGTCCAATAGCAGGCTGAATACTAAAGTTGCCAATCACAGGAACATCTATAAAATAATGGACACTGTAACCCATATAGCTTTTATTATTATAATCTTGATCTGCCATAAGATCATTATACTTCCCTGTAGCACTGGTCATATTTAACCCCACGCGAATACCGGAAGTAGTTTGTGCTTGTGCCATAAATGCACATACGGACATAGCCATGATAAAAAACAGTTTCTTCATAATGCAGTATTTTTATTAAAATTTGTAATCTTGTTTCACTCCTTTCATAGTGAACAATAAAGAAAGACGGACAGACCAATTTTCATCAATAGCATACTCAGCTCCTATTCCTGCATAGAAACCTGGATGCATTTTAGATTCCTCTACGCTAGACATGCTGCTCATATTGAGCAGCCTTCGCATTCCACATTAAACCCTGTGCATACGATGTTAACGAAATTAGCATTAAAATGCTGCAATAATTGTCTTTTCCATACTTCGTAACAATTGACTCTATAAGTTTACATTTGCAAATGTATTGCAACTTTTATATTCAAAAAACTATCATTTGTCAAGATTTACACTAAACACACTAAAATAGATACCAAGCAGCTAAAATTAACGACTATATATACAATAAATAAATTATGCAAATAAGACAAGCTTGAAAATATATAAATTTAGGCTTCACATTCCAGCTCTATATGATATAGAATCGGAAGAACCATCAAAAGCCCAGTTATACTTTTCACCACCTCTCCAGACTGGCAGTATAGAACTATAGAACCATTTAAAACATAAAACAAACAGGCGTTTATTCCTCGGAAATGAACGCCTGTTTGTTTTGAATTTCACTATTCAGCCATATCAACAAATCTTTTTGGCAAGCAACCAATTTTCACTTCTGTTGACGAAGCCGGCTAACTTAAACACTTATTTTATTTCACGAATCAACATTCCCGGATAAAAATCGCCACCCGACACTTTTCGGAAAGTGGTAAAACCAAAGTCCGAACCATAAGCCTGTTCCTCGGAAGCCATATAACGATTATCCCAAATCAGATTCTCCTTAGGCTGAATCACTCCTACACGCTTATAAGTCATTTTGCCTTCTTTGCTCAGTTCGGCTTCCAGTACTTCAAATTTAGACTTTTCAGTGACTCCCTCTTTCAAGCCAATATAAGCTTTAAGGGGAGAAACACTAATTAAGGGGGTATTTACTTTGAACTGGTCAAAATTCTTTTGCAGACTCGCTATATTTTCATCAATGGCACGTTGGCATGCCTTTCGCACCATTTGCTGGGGCTCGTCCAAGTTAATACCCAAAAAGGAAGTGTTACTTCCATCACTATGCTGGCTGCCCACATACTTCAACTTGAACATCTTACGGTTATTATTGAAAGCATTCACCTTCTCCTTATTATCCTTATCAGTATAATATTGAGTATAGAATTTTGTTGCAGTCTCTTCATCCCAAACCAGTTGATAGAGATAAGTATCAATATTTACTTTAAACCCCTTATAGGATGCAACTATATCTCCCGTAGAATTACCTAAATCCATATAGGATGTCTCACCGGTGTAAATGGCCGCTGCCGCACCCAGCCCTTTGACAATTCCTCCCCACACACTTGAACCTTTTGAACGGTCAATATAGCGAATATCATTCACAATAAGAAAAGTATTTCCAATCAAGTCCTCACCGGCATCTTCCAACAGAGCGTTTCCGCGTTGAGTCTTGGATGCCAAAGCCTTGTCCAGTTCGGAAGCATTGTACAGCCCTCGTTCTTTCACCAGTTCTACATCACAGACCCCTGTCATGTAATCACGGTTAAACCAGCGTCCTACCATACGACTGGCAATACCATTATTTCTGATAAATTCATCTATCTCCTCATGGTTTTTATCCAATTTCTTTTCAGAAGTATAGATTACTTTTACACTTAAATCATGATTATTGTATTTATCAGGAACAGGAATTTTGAGAAAAACATCCTTTATTTCATCACCAAATTCTCTTCCTTCGTGATTGATCATCATGCTATAAAGAGAACTGCGACGATATTTTATTTCGCCGTCTCCTTGGGCTTGAATTTGAGCGGCGAATACCACCGTCAACAACTGTATTATAATGAATCTTTTCATTTTTCAAACATTCAATAATTAATAATCCCAATGTTTATCTGGAATGACAGAGGTTATCTTAAACATATTTGTATCCGGGTCAAAACGTGCAATCACTCGAAGAGCCTCTACTTCGGTCAAGCTCTTCTTGTCTTCCGCTAACATATATTGTTTGGCCAAGACCATATCCTCTTCTTTTTCGAACAAGCAAGGCACCAGTATCTTGCCATCCGGATCAATAATCCCCCACTTTCCATCGGACATCACATAAGCCATCTCATTATCAAAATTGGATGCATTGGCAAATCCCTGCTTCAGACGAACAGACTTTTGCACCCCATCATAAAGGTAATACAGGTTATCCTTTTTCACCCATATCAATTGCGGATTGACTATAGGAGCTACACCTTGCCACTCTAAAGGAACGACAACCCGGTTCTGCAAATCAATAGCCCCCCATAATTTGTTCAGGCATACGGATGCATACCCCCGATGAAAATTGCCTATACGGTCATACTTATCGGATACGATTTGTCCTTTCATATCTACATAAAACCAAGAAGCATTTTTTTGTACTCCCAAGCGCCCATTGTTCACACTGGTAAGCGAATTAGTATATTCAATAGGAATAACAACTGCCCCTGTAGAATCAATTGCACCAAAAGCCGATCCCTTTTGTACCACCCGGTATCCTTCATTGCTCAGGAAAGCCTTTGACAGGCCACCAATCACCTTGTTCCCCTTTTTATCTATGAAATACAATTCATCATCCAATGAAACCGGAGCTAAATTATGGCTGAAAGCCCCAAACTTTCCCTTTTCTGAAGAAGGTATTCTGACCATCACTTCAGCATCCAAATCATAATAAGCTTTAGCTATTTGCTTCTTTTCCACTTTAGCAAGCCTAAGCATATTGTCTGAAGGAGGAAGAATAGCCTGATTGGCTGTTAAAGGAATAATAGTATTTCCATGGACATCTACCAACCCTTGGGATTTCTTATTAATGAAATAAAAATAATCTACCCTCGATGAAGGCAACTGGGACTCAGCAGCATGAGGCTTGGGAAGCAGCAAGCTCTGTATCTCCTGCTTGGTAGCAGGAAATGCGGACTGGTCTGCCTTAGTATAAAAGGCAGCCTCATCAAGCAAAGCTCCAGTTTTCTTATCTCGCAAAATAGGGAAGTTGCCCACATCTTCATATTTGGCAGGAATTATTTCCCGCCCATTTTCATTGATTAACCCGAATTTACCTTTAGACACCATGTTGTTCTTTTTATCGTATTTGCCACCGATATTAACCCAACAGATTCCTTGGTCGTTGAAACTGCCTATAAAATTATAAGTAGGCTTCACTATGATATTGCCAGCTGAATCAATGAACCCGAACTTCTTGCCTTTCAAGACATATATCAGTTTTTTATTTAAATCTCCCATTGCCTCATAATCAGTTTTCAGGATTTCCTTACCTGTCTTATCAATCAACCCCCATTTTTCACCTGTATTACTACTAGCTTTATTGCCTATGAGTCCACCCGTTGTTAGCATTACTCCTTTTTTAGTATTTCCACCTTCAGCGACGGGGCAAACCCCGTTATAAAATTCACCGATATATGTATATTTCCGTTTTGTAATGATTTCACCATCTTCATTAATCAGACTGTATTTTCCATCTTTTCCTATTTTAGCGATACCGTCTTTAAAAGGGGTAGCTTCATCATATTTATACTTTATCACTACTGTCCCGTCTTCCGTCATAAAGCCATAACGCCCCTTTTCATTCTGCACGGCCTTCAACCTCTGAGCTTGCACAGAGCCACTGACCAGCACCAGCAGACATAGAATTAGGATAACTTTTTTATTTCTCATATTCTTTTTATTTAAAATCATTTGAACTTGAATTAATGGAGCCAAGTAATATTAGTAGTAACCGGTTGCTGCCCATTACCAAATGCTACACCTATAGCTCTGGCAGCTTCTATCCTCTGCTTTTTCAGCCCCGCTTCATCCTTATATTTCTCACGATTCTCAAAATCCCAATCACTGGTCACCTTTTGCTTTATTTCATTATACAAAGCTTTAGCTTCACCTTCACAACTACTTCCCGGCTCAATGAAAACCAACCAGTCAAAAGCCCTTGAAGCACCTTCCGCATCGGGTGACTTTGCCCATTCGGATCTGGCGTATTGCATAATCAATTGACAATTATAATTCACATATTGAGTATAATAAGTGTCTATCAGTTTACTAGCTTCCTCATAGCCGACACAACATTCAGGAATGGAGGTAACATAATACAATGCAGCATCATACTCATGCATAGAAGCACTTTTTTGCGCTTTTATCAATATTTGCCTATAATTACTATTATACCAAGAGATAATTTTTTCTTTCCCTTCGCGTATAAATTCTTGCATTTTCACGTTTTTGCCATTTATTGCACGGAAAGCATTGATATATGCCCGGTTAATATTAGTACCTACTCCTTTTGCATCCACAGTGAGAGTAGAAAATACTTTCTGCCCTACTGCATCTCCTATATACAAAGTCAATTGAACAGTAAGCGCTGTACTGACAGGAGGACCGGACAATGTTTCCTTATATAAAGTATTGGCCTTAGCTGTGATAAAGAATGGTGTAAAATTGGAATTGGCAACACCCCCCTGAGCGGCCACTGCCGCAGCTAAACGATTTCCTAAAATCTCTTGTACCTGAGATGGAAGTTCCTCTTTCTGGGCAGCTTTAGCTATTGTAAGGCTTATCTCACAATCCTGTGCTGCCGCAGACATGGCACAACATGCACACCAAGCGGTAAATATCATATTCCTTATTTTCATATCTTTTCTATTTTTCTCCGATAACCAATTCAGCTTTACCTAACCCTTTCGTCATTACTTTGCAGGTAAGATTGGCTTTCTGATTGAGATATTTGCGCAAATCATTTGCAAAGCTTCTTGTATCTCTAGCCATTCCATTTTCACGATAAAGCGGAATGCGTACCTGCTCAAAAAGCATCATATTCTCAGTTGCATCAGTTAAACTAAAACGATGAGCCACCGTATTCTGCGCCACCCAATCTTCTATGATTTCCTGTAGTTCAGCCCCCCCAAATTCACTTTCCAAATTAACACCGCTCCCATTATCAAACACGTGGACTTCTAATGCTACTTCACGGCCATTAGCCATCAAATCATCAAAATGTTTCTGTAACTGACTTACGAAAGCATCCATCTTGTCTACTACCGCTTCTTCCAACAATACTGCCACTTCAGCAGCCATAGAAGGTTCTCCCGTACCTTGCGTCGCTGCGACCTGCTTATTAGTGTAAGCATCCAAGCCTCGCAAAGTATAAGTAACAGAACGTTTGGGACCCATTGTATTAATATTCCAAACTACTTCAATCAGAATATCAGCTTTAGCTCTATTCATTAACCGATCCAAAGGAGACTCTGCCAGTGAAGCTCCCGAAGTAGAACTGGTAGTCATCTCATGTTCCGCCGAACTCTGCTCTATGGAACGAATAGAAGATGCCATATCTTTCAACGGAAAATCTTTTTCAGCCATCAACTCACCTATTTTCGTTATGACATTCACCAAGTTCAGATCATTATCCAACGCCTTTTTATAATCCGGAAGTTCGGTAATAATGCCTTGATTGTTATATTTTTGTGTATAACCATTATGGGTACACCACACATTAGCAGGAACAACCATAATGGTGGGTTTTTTAGCCTGTCCATACACTCCGGTGTGTACAAGTGCTACAATAAATAAAATAGCATATAATTTTTTCATGTTTTTCTGTCTTTATGGTTTTAAAATTTTATCTTCTATCAGTTTCTGCTGTAATTGAGAACGAAGCACACGCACCGTAGTGGAATAAGAAATTTGAGTCTTATTAGAAGTCTTCATGTTAGAATTTGTTTTCTTATCTTCCATACTTACATACTTCAGGTATTCCCCTCCGTCTCTAAAAAAGTCGTTAAAATAATATGCATACCGTTCCTGTGCATTCACTTCTGTTACCAAAGGGCGCACACTACATTCACGACTACCGGCAGCAACACCTTTGAACAAAACATCCCTTACTGCATTTTTCTTTGCCTGCTCTATAGCATCAGTACGATTTTTCCCTCTGCCCCAAGCTCGAAGTGTCTCCGAACCATCCAGTTCTACTCCCAAACATTCACTCTCAAAGGAATGATAGGAAGAAACACTCTTTTTGCTGCTGCATCCGGCAAAGACAAGTAAAAGCAGACATCCCAATTTCCACGTATAAAATAGATATTTCATAATTTTTTCTTCTTTAAAATTCATAGCCTAATTTCAATAATACAATATTCTCAAAATGACGCTCTCCTCCACAAACTTCCACAACGACCAAAGGATACTGATAAATTTCACCATTGGATGCCTTTATTTTCACTATCCGTACGCTTCAAGATAACTCCCTTCACTACGTACCATTATTCAGATAAAACACTTCATGAGCCTGCTGGGCAAAAGCAGGCAATAGTGCGCCAGCCAGTATCAGAAAAGTAACAATCAATCTCTTATACATAAGCTAAAATCCATTATTTAGTCCTTTAATAACTCCGGCTGATACCAGCTCTTGATAGAGGGCGTCTTTCGCAACGGAAACCACTGCTGAAATTCGATACTGCTTTCCCATTTTCACCACTGAAAGATTCTCTCCTATCATATTGGCAAAATTTATATAAGAACCTCCTTTTTGGAAGAAGACATCAAAATAATCCTGATGCTGCTGTTCTACCACCATACTTCCTGCCAAAGGTTTCTGCCGGGTACGTGAAGTCTGACTGGAAAATCCTTTGAAAAGCACCCCATGAACCGCACACTTCTTGATCACATCGATATCCAATTTACTTTTCTTCTGGATTACTGTCACTTTTACTAAATAAGTACCCTGTACACCTACTCCTTCTCCCTCTATCTCATACTTTAAAAGGTCATCACCTGCGTACGCTCCAATACAGATGAATACAAAAAGAATCGTCATAATGATTCTACCGACAAATTTCACATTCATTACTTTCATAATTCTAATCTTTAATTATATATTATTGTTCACACCCTTCTTTACTGGCAAACTGCAAATATTCATCCTTCACTTTCCGATAATACTCTCCCATCAATTTGCCTGTATTCTCCTGAATCTTTTCTTCAAGATCTTCTAACACATATTTCAAAAAATCGCAATGATTACTGCCTCCTGCTATAGCAGTAGCTGTAGATCCACCAAGGGCATCTATCTCATCCATAGAAACCCCCAGACTAATTCCGGATGAAGGCTTATTTTGATTTCTGCTTTCATCCTTAAAAGAATTAGAGTTCGTAGATTCCAAATCATTATGCACACTTGCAATGTAACCAATCGTATTCAAAGTTCTTTTCTTCTTGTCCTTTTTGGCTTGCTTCAGCGCCAACGCTACTTCTTCATTATCCGGATCCAATTCTGCCGCTATCTTCAGATGCTCCATTCCCTTAGAATAAATGCCATCTGCCACTTGTCCTTTTCCCATATAATAGTGGGCCATGGCATAGTCCGGAATCAAGTCTGTTAATAAATTAAACATACCCCAAGCACCTGCCACTCCCCTTTTTTCTTCTTTCAAAAAGGATTCTGTCACATCCTCTGCAAAGCCATCAGAGAGTTGTCCCTTCGTATCTATCCAACCAAGTACGGAATTCAGCCAAACAGGTGCTTTGCCATCCACAAAACTACCTATATAATCAATCCTTCCCGGTAGTAATAAAGCACCTTGACTATTATATAACCCCATTGCAAAACTTTTGGCAATCCAGACCTTTGCCGATACATCATAATATACCCATTGATAAACACAAGGCAATATAGTACGCCCATATATATCCAAAACTCCCCATTTATCCCGCTTGCAAGCAAGAACGAATCCATCTTCAGCTATTATAAGCTCCTCATATTCTGTAGGAATTACAATTTGTTCTCCCACTATAAGGCCCATTTTACCATTATCTTCCCTTATTCTGAGAGAATCGGTTATAACTTCTGTTCCAGGATTATTAATTTTTTCATTGACCTCTCTGCTACATTCAGCGATTTTATCAAGCAAATCATCAAAATCACCGTTCCCTTTCGCATTTTTCATTTCTTCTTGTTTCTGACGATATACCTTATTGGATATAGGAACGCTTATCATTGCTTCTTCTAGAATATATTTACATGGAACAACGATTTCCCCCCTCAAATTAATAGCCCCGAACTTACCATCTTGCTTGATTGTAGCCAACATGTTATCTCTAAAATTATCAGCGTAATCAAATTGAGGTTCAATGACAAATTCTCCTTTTTTATTTATAAAGCCAAATTTGCCATTCTTCTTTACCGCAGACAGTCCTAAATTAAACCCATGAACATCATCTACATTTTCAAACTGCGGTTTAATTATAAAACGGTTGTGTATGTCTATAAAACCTACTTTTCCTCCTAAAACTACTCCCGCCAACTTTTCTGCAAATCTCTTAGTCACCTCTTCATATTGTGGAGAAATCAACCAATTTATCTCATAATCCTGATTTACTAAAGCCGCATCCCATTCACCAAACATAGAATTACCTCTATATTTTGAATTTTCCCACCATCCTTTATTTTCGGTCTGCTCATATCCCCATTTCTTTGTTGCAGCATTTTGGCGTGCTTTCTGTGCATAAAAACTAAAAGGTATAGCACAGCATAACAAAAACAATATTACTTTTTTTACTTCATTCATATACATGTCTTTTTTTTAACCTTATGTGGCTTCAAAGAAAAACAATTAACGCCATTTTACAAATTCACAAAACCAAGAGAAAGTATCAAACAGCCTAATAAGCATACTATTCTATCTAAATTAATGACTATATAACCTCATTTCCATATACCGCAAAGGAAAAATTAAGCACTAAAAGCAAAAAAGCAGCAATCTCACGACTCCTGCTCTTCCATTGTGATTTAAAATCACTTTCTATAAACTTGTATTTTCAATGTTATCAATAGATTCACTACAACAAATAAAACCTATCCTGTAATTCTTTTCTGAATTTCTTGGAAACCTGAAGTTCCGTAATATTCTCAAACGGGGGAAACATGACACAGCGGTTCTCCTTAATCATCATCAGATAATTGATATTAATGATATACGACTGATGGATCTGGACGAAGCAGGGGTCATATCCCTTGATATGATCAGCCGTAGTATTTTTCTTCAGCAGCAGAGGCAGCTGGTTGTTCAGCACCACTTCCCACAGTTTCCGGTCGGAGTTATAACGGAAAAAACCAATGTCAATGGAACGTAGAATACGCAAATCATTGGTAGGCGTGGATATCATAAAGGTATGCTCGCCGACCGAATGCACACGCGCAGGAATAGCCAAAGATGCAGCTGCCGACTCTTCCTCCTTTTTCATGAAGCGGTCGATAATCCCTTCCAGCTCCTTCTTGTCTATCGGCTTCAGCAAGTAGTCGAAAGCTGCCCCACGGATGGCATAAATCATGTATTTATCATAAGCCGTATAGAACACAATCTGCATATTCCAAGTGATTGCCCCCCTTATCTGTTCCAGCAGTTCCATGCCCTTCATGTCCGGCAGTTCCACGTCCAGGAACAGCAAATCCGGATGAACCTTTTCCAGCAGTTTCCGGCCATTCACACCGTTACGCGCCATCCCATCTATAGACAGCCTGTTATATTTCTTCAGTTCCAGACAAAGATTGTCCGCAGAGAACTCATCATCATCAATTATTACGACCCTGTATAGTTTATCCATAGTAAACAATCCTGCTTTAGTTATTAACGGAACAAAAGTATTAAAACATGTTTTAACGCACAAACCCGACACTCTGGTTATGGAACTATAGCGACCGTTTCGGACACTATTCTAGCAAAAATAATGACTAAACCATCTTTTTCAAATTATAATCATAACCATGGGGCAGGAAGACAGCAAACTCGCAACCGGTTTCTCCGTCTTCCAACTGCACATTGGTTATGGATATATCGATATGCTTCTTATTGTTAGCGTTCAACAACTGTATGGTTTGAAGAATCACTTTTATACCGGTGCCTGTACCGTAGTTGGCACTGTTTACCCGGTAACCTCCCCCGTTGTCACGCACCTTGACACAGATTCCTTCCCCGGTCTTTCTGATGTCAACCCACAGTCTTTTCATCCCCTCTTTGTCCTTCAGGGCATGCTTGATGGCATTTTCTATCGGAATCTGTATCATCATGGAAGGAAGTATTTCTTGGTCAAGATGGATGGCAGCATCTATGGATGTGGACAGTATAAAGCTATCTCCCAATGCTTCACGTTCCAGGTTGATAAACGTATTGACAAAGTCCAGTTCCTCAGCCATGGTAACACACAGTTGCTCGGTCAGTTCCAGGTTGCGCCGCATCAGTTTTACCAGCCCACGCATATTTCCGACTTGCTCGTCGGTGTAGTTACCCATCTCACGGTTCAGAATGTTAAAAATGAAATGGGGAGAAACCCGGTTACGGATATTCTCCATACGCAAAGTGGCAATCATATTCTGACTTCTCATTTGCAGCAAGAAACGCTGTCTCTTGTTGTATGTGTAGACAAATACAGCGAGCCCCAGAATACAGATGCAGGCAAACATCCACAGGTAAAGCGTCTGGTTCAGCGCCAGAACTTCATTCTCTTTTTGCTGAATGAAAATTTTCTGCTTCATCAGCGTGGTGTCCTGACTGTATTTCAGATCAATTTCAGCTGTACGCATTTTAATACGCTCATTACGTGTAGAATCATCAATACGCTGATTTTCCATTTGATAATAATAAGCTTGTTTGAAATCTCCCACCTCTTCAAAATAATGTTGTAGGTAACGGTTACGGATATGCTGCATATTCGGTTCCACATAATCAGGCTGGATAGCCTCAGACATACGTTTACGTGCTAAAGGCAAATTATTCTGCTTCAAGGCAAGTTCAATCAACTGGGTATCCAAATAATAGAGAGCTGTCTGATTTTCGATAGAACGAAAAAAATCACTACAAAGATTTAAATAGTATGCGGCAGAATCAACCTGATTCATCAACAGAAAAGTTTCTCCCAAATTCATTTCAGTCAGATGTTCCTCAAAAATCATATCTGGATAAGAACGAGCTAACAATAATGATTTTCTGAAAAATTCTAAAGCATTAGGATAATCAGCACGAAAATAATAAGAATTACCACGATTATTCAAATAAATATGTTTCTCAAATGGAAGCATCTTATCATATTGCCGAGCCGCCAGTTCATAGTAATAATCACAAGAAGTAAAATCACGAAGTTCCATATAAACCTGTGCCAATCCGTAATAAACAGGAAAACGCTTTTCTTCAGGAATCTTCAATGAATCACAGTAAGACAAAGCTTTACGATACCACATCGCACCTTTATCATAATGACCGGTACGGACAAAAGCATCAGCCAAATTAATAGAAATATCATGAAGCATATCTCTGTTACTACCCTTCAAACGATAATCGAACGCTTTTTGAAAACATACCACTGAAGAATCTGTCAACCCTTGACGAACACATACATTACCCCGCATATTGTAAATCTCAGCATACAAATCATTAATTAACGGTGACGGTTCAGCTCCATCGCAAAATACTTCCGCTCTATCCATGCTAAGTTTAGCCGAATCCATCTCGGACTTAAACATATATGCTTTTGCCAAAAGAACAAGATAATGGCAATACGCCACACTATCTGTGGTAAACGACATTTGCCTGGCAGTCCGGGTACATACATAATTAGGATTTTTTGACAGTGAATCAATTATAAAATCATAATACTGCATATAAATATCCATTTGAGTCTTTTTATAAGTTCCGGAACTTGTACAAGATACTCCCCATATACAAAATAATATACTATACCATAAAAATTTAAATATCAAATGTATGTTCTCCATCTTATCCTCCTTCATAGTTTTATTGACAAACATAAGCAAAAATAAACACAAGCATAAGCTTTTATTAAAATTTATTTGATCCCAAAAAGCCTTTTAGATAAAATTTACACAAAGATGAAGATTCACTTTGTCATGTCATGAAACATCCCTACCTTTGAAAAAAGAATTTATAAATGAAGAAACATGGAAACACTATCTAATTCTGTCCTGACTGTACAAATAGCCGAACATGGCGCTGAGCTTCAAAGTATCAAAAAGGATGGCAAAGAATATCTTTGGCAGGGAGACGCTAAATTTTGGGGACGGCGCTCACCTGTCCTTTTCCCCATAGTAGGACGTGTGTGGAATAATAAATACCGTCATGCCGGAAACACTTATGAAATAGGGCAACACGGTTTTGCACGTGATATGAATTTCAAACTAACCTATAAAGAAGACAAAGGAGCTGTATATTGGTTGGAAAGCACTCCTGATACATTGGGCAAGTTTCCTTTTCCCTTCCGCCTATTGGTGGGATATTTATTAGAAGAAAATAAAATCACCGTAAAATGGCGTGTAGAAAATCTGGGAGCTATGGATATGTATTTCCAGATCGGAGCACATCCAGCTTTCTATTTCCCCAAGTTCGATGCTGCTACAAAGGATCGTGGCTTCTTTGTTTTTGACCGAAAGTCTGATTTAGAATATATCATGCCAATAGAAAAAGGTTGCGTATCACCAGAACGTCATGTACTAAAATTAAATAAAGAAGGGCTGATGCCAATTGATATTCATACTTTTGATTGTGACACTTATATTTTTGACAATAAACAACTGAAAAAAATAACCTTACTGGATAAAAAGAAAAAGCCTCATATCAGTTTGGAATTTAATTCTCCGTTAGTAGCTTTGTGGTCTCCTACCAAAACACATCCCGATTGCCCATTTGTTTGCATTGAACCATGGTATGGACGTTGCGATTCTGTAGGGTATTCGGGCGAATTAAAAGACCGTGAATGGATACAGAAACTAGAACCAAAAGAAACGTTTGATGTAGAATATAAAATCATTATAGAGTAATCAAGAACAACGGGGTATGCACGATGAGTCACACCCCATCTTTTTTCTTATTGACTTCCCAAATACAGAAATATCATACCAATAAGTACTAGCACCAAATCCACGGCCTTGCTTTTAAGATTCTTCTCACGGAATACCATCGCACCAAATATAAAAGAGACAAGCACACTGCCACGCCTTACCATAGATACAATGGAAATCATTGCCCCGTCCAAGCTTAAGGCATAGAAATAAACAAAATCAGCTGCCGACAGAAAAATAGATATCAGAATAATACACCAATGCCAATGAAACGGAGTGGTAGATTTGCGCTTCGGCCACCATAACAATATTAAGATACCTCCCATCATAAACAATTGATAGATATTATACCATGACTGCACAATCATTCTATCTAGTCCGATACCTCCTTGATCGGCAGGCGCCATGAGGTACTTGTCATAAAGCCCGCTGACAGCTCCCAACACAGCCGCCATTACCACATAATAAATCCACTTATTATGTTTAAAATCTATTCCCTCTTTCTTTCCGCTGCGGCTCAGCATAAAAAAAGAGAAGACAGCCATCAGCACACCAATCCATTGGTAAAAATTCAAACGCTCACCAAAGACCACTAAAGCTCCTACCAACACCATCACCGGACGGGTAGCGTTTATAGGTCCCACAATCGTGATAGGCAGATTCTTCATTCCAAAATATCCCAACATCCACGACGAAAGGACAATAACAGATTTCAACACCACATAACGATGCACCTCCCACCCAGCAACAGGCACATAAAAAATAGAATTCTCCAATATTCCCGGCCTCCACACTGACAATACAATAAAAGGAAGAAATATCAAACTAGAGAACAACGTATTAAGAAATAATACTGGAATAACCGCATTGTCCTTTAACGACTGTTTCTTAAATACATCATAAAATCCCAGCAGTGCAGCCGAGAGAAATGCCAGAAGTAACCACATCATATCTTTCACCTTATTTAAAACAGAAGGCAAAGTTACAACAAAAAATAAACAAAGAAGTGTAGATTTTGATATAAATGGCATGGAAATAAAAGAAAAGGGGATAGAGAAATACATCTCTCCCCCCCTTTTTTTATTTATGAATGAATATTCTCCCAGACTTTCGCCCAACGCTTACCCTCGATTAAATTCCCAGTGATTTTCTTACGGCTTCCACCTTTTCCTCAGCAGCTGCATTAGCGGCATCGAAACATTTGTGGCAACCCATTTCACCTTTTACTTCCACATAGAACTTGATTTTAGGTTCTGTTCCTGACGGGCGAACTGAAATTTTAGTTCCATCTTCTGTAAAATATTGCAATACGTTACTAGCCTCCGGCATATCTATTTCTGTTATATTCCCATTACCATCAGTAGCCTTCAAAGTTTTAAAGTCTTTGACAAGAACAACCTTAGAACCGCCTATTTCTCTCGGAGGATTAGAACGGAAGTTTTCCATCATTGCCTTAATCTCTTCTGCCCCGCTCTTTCCTGGTTTCACAACATTCACAGTAGTTTCTTTTGAGAAACCATACTCCACATAAATATCAAGCAAAACTTCGAACAATGTTTTGCCCTGATCTTTTGCCCAAGCACAAATCTCTGCTAACAATGTACAAGCAGAAACAGCATCTTTATCACGGACAAAATCTTCAGCCAGGAAACCGTAACTTTCCTCACCACCACCGATGTACTGCTGTTTTCCTTCACGCAAACGGATCTCACGTGCAATCCACTTGAATCCGGTATAGCAATCCAACATTTCGATGTGGTTCTTATCTGCGACAGATTTAATCAGTTCCGTAGTAACGATAGTCTTCACAATGAAATCATCATCCTTCATCTTACCCATCGCAATACGATTCTTTATTATATAATACAAGAACAGCAAACAGGTTTGGTTACCATTGATCAGCACCCATTCTCCTTTGTCATTTTTACAAGCCATACCTACACGGTCAGCATCCGGATCACTAGCCATTACAATGTCGGCGTCAATTTTCTTAGCCAAATCAATAGCCATAGACAAAGCCTCGGCATTTTCCGGATTCGGAGAAATAACAGTCGGAAAATCGCCACTCTTCACCATTTGTTCAGGCACGGTATGTACATTTTCAAATCCCCATTGCTTCAATGCACGCGGAATCAACATCATACCTGTACCATGAATCGGAGTATACACAATTTTCAAATCCTTCTGACGCTTGATCACTTCAGGATCAATAGAAATTGTTTTCACTTTATTCAAATAGACGCTGTCTACCTCTTCGCCCACAATCTGAATCAGATCCTTGTTACCTTCAAACTTAATGTCGGTAGCCGATGAAATCTTGTTCACCTCATCAATGATACCTTTATCGTGCGGAGCCAATACTTGTGCACCATCATCCCAATAAGCCTTGTAACCATTGTATTCTCTCGGATTATGAGAGGCAGTAATATTGATACCGCTCTGGCAACCGAAATGACGGATAGCAAATGACATTTCAGGAGTAGGACGCATATCTTCAAACAAATATACTTTAATACCATTCGCTGAAAAAATATTGGCAGAAATTTCCGCAAACAAACGGCTGTTGTTACGGCAATCATGACCTACCACTACAGAAATCTGATCGAGATCTTTAAAATTTTTATTTAGATAATTAGACAAGCCTTGAGTAGCAGCACCTACCGTATAAATATTCATACGGTTACTACCCACGCCCATAATACCACGCAAACCACCTGTTCCAAACTCCAAATCTTTATAAAATGCTTCAATCAAATCAGTCTTATCGGGATTCGCCAACATTTTCTTAATTTCAGCCTGTGTTTCGGCATCATAAGCAGGTGTTAACCATTTCTCTGCTTTCTCTGTCACTTGCTTTATCAATTCTTCATTTTCCATAATTTTTTGTTATTTATAAGGTTTATAATTATATCCGATTTTTACGTCTTGACAAATGTAAAAGAATTAAATTAAAAATCCTAGAAATTTGGAAGAAGAAAATTAGAGATATAAAGGATTATTCCCCAAAAATAATCTGTCATAAAAAAATAGAAGACCATACAAGGTAAAAAACACTATTATATAACAATCAGTAAAGCTCCTAGGCATCCTGAATACAATCTAAAAAACTATCTTATTATGCAAACAGGGGCAGAATTATAATCTGCCCCCTCCACTAATTAATCAGACTTTCAGAACATACAAAAATATATCCTATTTCATCTTATAACGTCCACCGGTGGCCTTTACCAGTTCTTCCAAAAATTCTTTGGGATATCCCGGACGTACCAAAGGAGCACAATGACCGGTTTCAGGGCGAAGTATAGTTCCATCTTTTGCCATCTTTTTCACAGCACCATCATTATACTTCACAATCAAAAATTCACCCAACTTCTTCCAGCTGTCTATTGCCGATTCGGCTGTCATGCAACTATAGTTAGTCAAGAATTCTTTTGCTTTTACAGGATCTTTCTCATATAAACTCATGGCAGAAGATTCAATGCCAGCCTGTGCATTCGCATAAGTATCTTCCAAATTATTTTGAACGGCACGCATATCATCAATCATCAGGCTATAACGTGGACGAATCATATCGGCCACCCAATTATAAATCCAGAATGCAGAATCCCATGAAAAAGTTACACAGTCGGCTTCTTTACCGCTATAACAATCAGGAATACGATCCGAACAACAATATACAGGAGCAAACACTGTCATATTAGCATCATCTGTCCCAAACCATAATACTCCCCCTATTGCATCGGGCAGGCTAGCACGCATCTGTGCAACAAAAGTGAAAGCCGTTTGCTGAGTCGAGATGGGACGTTCATTGAAATATTCCTGATCTCCTACTTTAAAACTCAAGGGCGACAGACGATAAGGAGTTTTAAACGGACCTGCACCGGGATCATTAGTAATATCCAGTGGAGTACCCTCATAGTGATCGCGCATAGCTGCTTGTACATCACGTACTGAAAGTTTACGGGAAGGCTTGATATAAAGAGGCATCGGTTCTTTGCTGTCCCCCTGGATATAAGGAAGATAGGTATCTCCCACCGACTTATTGAACATATTATAGAAACTCCATACACGCGCTTCACAGAACCGTACACCACCAAAATCTAAAGGATTATATGCCGCCGAGAAACTGAAATCTTTATTCATACCGTCAAAATAGCCTTTTTCACGAGCGAAAGAAATCACATCCGGAGAGTAAAGACAATTATCCTTGTCATTCATATTGAACTGATGAATCCGGCTCTGATTAGCATGTGCGGCAATACAATCATCCGGTATACGGACTGCTACCCATACAGCACCTTTCACACCGGGACCCTTACCGATCATCTCCAAAATCCAGACTTCATTGGGATCAGCGATACTGAATGATTCGCCACTGCTATAATAACCATATTCTTTTACTAAATCCGTCATTACCTGTATGGCTTCTTTGGCTGTACGAGAACGCTGGAGAGCTACATAAATCAAACTTCCATAATCCATAATACCGGTAGAATCAACCAATTCCTCCCGTCCACCAAAAGTAGTTTCACCTATGGTTACCTGAAATTCATTCATATTACCTACCACATTATAGGTTTGACGCGCTTCTTTTATTTGCCCTAAATATTTGCCCGAATCCCAATCATAGATATCACGCATGGTTCCTTTTTCATGCATACCGGCAGGATAGTGATACAACTCGCCAAACATTCCGTATGAATCAGCGGAATAAGAAACGATAACAGAACCATCCACCGAGGCTCCCTTACCTACAATCAGGTTAGTGCACGCCAAACTCTCCGTTATCGCTGCCAACAGAAAGGCAGCACCTAAAATCAGTTTATTCTTCATTAATATATAACTTTTTAATTGTGTATAATACTTATTTTACCATCAAAATTCATATTCCTCTCTTGTTTCATTTCCACAATAATCTGTCACCACCAATTCCAATTTATGGGCGACTCCTTTTTTTAACCGTTCAGGATGCTTCATCCACAATTTCGCATTTTTGGAACTGAAACCAAACAAGGCAAATTCGCCGTCTATCTTCACCTTATAATCTTTGATACCCGTTTCCGCATCTCCTATTTTGAACTGAACCTTACCTGTCTTCCATTGCGTTTTATTTAATGGAGTTACTCGTGGAGACAAGGTATCTATAGCTACGGTATAAGTTCCCAGTTCACGGATGGAAGTCTTCATCCAACCATTCTCATAAGTTCCTCCTTCTGAACCTTTCCTTTTTCCCCACTTACGGGCTACATAATATTTCGACGTATCCTCTACAGGAAGATGGCGTACCCCGATCATCAGCGTGCATCCAGCTTGCAAAGCTACTGGCTCATCGTGCAATTGGTACTCGTAAGAAATTGCGGCTGTATCTTTAACCACCTGACAGTTCAGTGCCACATCCTCATACAACATCCCTCGGGGGATAACCAGTTCCATACCCGGTTCCTGAACCACATTACCTTTATTCCATGCCAAATAATGTTTTACTTGCGGATGATATTCCTCTATCGGCTGCCTATGGCCACGCACAATGAAACGATAAGTCGACTTATTACCATATAAATCAGCTAATTCATAACGAAAATGATAATCACGTTCTTCATCAATCGTAATCACCCCTCCTTCATCGTTGGCTTGTAACATGCGCAAACTATTTCCGGGAAGAATTTGTGAGCGCATCACCCAATTATGCCTCTTTACATTCTCCTCATAGTCTGTCCAAGCATTAATCATCCGGTTCTCTTCAGGCAAAACGCCATCCACTGTACTGCGAAAAACTTCTGTCGTATCCACATAGAGTACCACGGAACGCACACCATAATTATTATGTGTACCATCCATATAGTCGTATGCCTTAATACCAGCGGCTATTTTCCCCCAAGCAGAAACCGGTTGCCCCAAAGAAGCAACAGGTATGGATTTTTTTCTTTGTGAGCCTTCCACAACCCCAGCGCCCCGCTGCGGATAAAGCATAATCATTGACGCACGTGGCGGAGTAGTGTCTTTGATTTTATCGGTATAGAATTGTAAGGGATCTATCAATTCACCAGTATCCGTACAGCGTATCTCCATATGCAGATGCGGTCCGAAAGAATATCCTTCATTACCGCTTAAAGCAATGATTTCTCCAGCTTTGAAACTGACCTGATGAGGTTCGAATTTCAAATCCACAGCAAAAGTTTCATGCCGATATTGATATTCCTCCACTACTTTTGCCACTGCGGAAGCAAATTTCAACACATGCCCATACACTGAAGTATATCCATTGGGATGAGTAATAAAAATAGCCTGCCCATATCCGCCGGGAGTAACCAGTACACGGCTCACATATCCGTCGGCAATGCAATGAATAGGTTTTCCCACCTCTCCCTGGGTTTTAAAGTCCACTCCTCCATGAAAGTGGTTAGAACGCAGTTCACCAAAATTACCGCTCAGAGTAAGCGGAAAATCAAAAGGAGGACGGAATACAGGAGCAGCCGGTTCTTCCTGTGCCCGTACAGTGAAAATACTGCCCAAAGCTACTATGATTATATAATTTCGTAAAGTCATTTTCTTTATTTTATGGAGAACTCATCACAAAAATTTTGAATCTCTCCGCAAACTTACAAATAAAAAACAGAATATCCCTTAAAATAATGTTGCTAAACATACATTTATTACGAAAAAAACATATCCAGACAAAACCTACTTTTCTGACATTTTGTTATCTTTGAGGCAGTCAAACCCCTTAAATGTGACAATTATGATAGTAGGAATTCCTAAAGAAATCAAAAACAACGAGAATCGTGTATCATTAACCCCTGCAGGAGCACACGAGTTGGTACAGAGAGGTCACACGGTGTATATACAACACACCGCAGGTATAAACAGCGGATTTTCCGACGAAGAGTATGAGAAAGTCGGAGCGCGTATCCTTCCTACTATAAAAGATGTGTACGCCATCGCTGAAATGATTATAAAAGTCAAGGAACCCATCGAATGTGAATATAATCTGGTACGTAAGGACCAACTGGTATTTACATACTTCCATTTTGCCTGTGACAAAGAATTAACAGAGGCAATGATGCGTAGTGGTTCAGTATGCCTAGCTTACGAAACTGTAACAGACAAACAAGGAGGACTGCCTCTGCTGATTCCCATGAGTGAAGTGGCGGGACGAATGTCCACTCAGGAAGGAGCACGTTTTTTGGAGAAGCCTCAAGGAGGACGTGGTATCTTACTAGGTGGAGTTCCCGGTGTCAAACCAGCCAAAGTGCTGGTATTAGGCGGCGGCATTGTAGGAACCAATGCAGCTTTAATGGCTGCAGGGCTAGGGGCTGATGTCACAATCTGCGATATTTCATTACCCCGCCTGCGTCAGTTAAGCGAGTTCATGCCTAAAAATGTAAAAACATTATTCTCGTCCAGCCACAATATAGAAAAAGAACTGCCAACAACTGATTTGATAATCGGTGCGGTACTTATCCCCGGTGCAAAGGCCCCCCACCTCATTACACGCCCCATGCTGAAACTGATGAAAAAGGGTACCGTACTGGTAGATGTGGCCATTGACCAAGGAGGATGTTTTGAGACGTCCCATCCTACAACTCATGCCGAACCTATTTACGAAGTAGACGGTATCATCCATTACTGTGTGGCCAATATTCCGGGAGCTGTACCATGTACTTCAACCTTGGCATTAACCAATGCTACACTGCCATACGCCATCAGATTGGCAGATCTTGGTTGGAAAAAAGCTTGCGAAAACGATCCTGGACTAAAAAACGGCTTGAATATTGTCAACGGAAAGATTGTGTTTCCGGCCGTGGCAGAGGCCTTTGGCTGGAAGATTTAATAAAGTATGGATCCTAATGGAAAAAAGGAAGGCCGTCACGAAGGTCTTCCTTTTTTACGATATAATACTTATAAGGATTATCATCTCATGATTTTTCAAGCACTTCCTCCAAGGATTCTTCCTGCTGTTTTTTCCCTGTCCGACTTACAATCCAAATGCTGACTTCGTAAAGCAAATACATGGGCACAGATACCATCATCAATGTAAAAACATCTGACGTAGGAGTGATAACAGCTCCAACTATCAGAATAATAACAATAGCATGACGACGATACCGCTTCATAAAATCAGCCGTAAGAAATCCCAGTTTGGCAAAAAGCCAACAAAGAACAGGGATCTCGAAAACAATCCCCATCATCAGACTCATCATCATCAACGTATCCATATACGAGGACAAAGTAATCGTGTTCTCCACTTCCATACTGACCTGATAGGTAGCAAGAAAACGGAAAGTAAGAGGAAAAATCAAAAAATAATTCAAAAGAACTCCCATCATAAAAAGAAAATAGCCCCATCCTACAACCCGGGTAGAATATTTCTTTTCATTCTCGTATAAAGCCGGCGAGACAAAACGGAACAACTGATAAATAACATAAGGAGATGCCAACAAAAAACCCGCATAAAAAGACACACTCATATGAGTAATGAATTGAGCCGCCAATTGGGTATTGATCATTTTCACATAAAACACTTCCGGACATAATGAAGGCATAGCCATAGAATCAGCTATCCGGCAAAAAAAATGATAAATAATGAAATCAGCATTCTTAGGCGCTAGAACAATAGCAAAGAGCTCATCCTTAAACAAGAATGCTACCAACATTAGAAATACCACAGCCACTGCAATGCGGAACAAGACATGGCGTAGTTCTTCCAGATGATCCCAAAAGGTCAGTATCTTCTGCTGCTGTTCCATTATTTGTCACTTTTTCGTTTCCCCTTTCTTATCTTTCCCATCTATATCATCCTCCAACCCGTTCATCCCTTCTTTAAAACTCTTAACCCCTTTGCCCAACCCCTTCATCAGTTCGGGTATCTTCTTCCCACCAAAGAACAAAAGAACAATCAATGCAATGAATAACACTTCCTGCATTCCTAATCCTAAAAATAATAATGTGCCTGTCATTTTATCTATTAACTATTAAATGATTTATCAAAAACCAAAGTCATCTATTTATCGTGCTCTCCATCCATGACAACTACCAGGACATAACCAGCGCCACCATTTTCAGGTTGTTTCACAGTTTGCAACATTAACATCAAGTGTTTACAACTCATCTTTTTGCAATAGCTTTCAGCAATGCATAGCCGCCAAAAATCTGGAGCAACATGCCCGGAATCCCAATCCGGAAATCCTGTGCCGCCAAATAGAAATCACCGACAAGAACCCATTCTATCAAGGTACCCACCACCTGATATGCCATAACAGTCCCCAGCAATGCAGGAATTGTAATCTTACGGAAACGGTCTGCCATATATCCCGCCACCAACGCCAACAATACCGATTTTACCAATATAGCCGGCAGTATGGCCACAGAAGGCATTCCAAATAAGATGCTATTGGCAAGCGGAGAAAGAACAGCCGTCAACATCCCCACTTTGAATCCATATTTATAAGCACCTATTAATGTAAAGAAATAAATGGGTAACATAGCAGGACCACCCCAATGCACCAAATGACAAAGTTGCGGCAATACCACATTACCTACAATAAACACGAACGCAAATAAATAAGTATTTACGTTTGTGTAGTTTAACGAATAGAATTTTGTTGTTGATTCCATAAATACTAACCTTTCATTTAATTTCTGCAAATATAATCATTTCATAAAGCAAGCTCAATCTTTTTTTTCTCTTTTCTTGTTTATATTATCAAATATTCCTCTATCTTCGCAATAAATTGATAAAATTCCAACTATGAAATATTATAAATTCATCTATTTTTTAGCCTTCGTCCTTGGAATATCAACATGGGCACAGGCACAAAGCACTCCTTGTACCGGAAATACATATAGTACAAATGCAGACTTCTTCCGTGCCTCGGCATCAGCTCAGAGCGGTGACGCCACTGCCTCCAAAAAGAAGGCGATCATTACAGCCCGTACCGCAATAACTAACCAGATCAAGGCAAAAGCAGAAATGGCTGCCAAGTCTCAAAATAAATTCGGTAATGCAGAATGGGAACAATTTTTAGATCTGATCCAAATGGTTACCCAGCAAGAGGCTGCTAACTTAAAAGTAATTTGTGAAAACAGCCGACAGAACGGTGGTAAATATAAAACAGACGTTGTAGTAGAATTGCCCAAAGCAGGAGTTCTGTCCACAATCATCAACCAAATAAAAAGTGATGATAAATTAAAAGGACTTTTTGAAGAAAGCAAGTTTAAGCAAGCGTTTTAAAACCATTTGAATCCTTCAGAGGGGTCCATGTGGTTTGAACAGAAAAACCAATTACATCAACCTAATCTTGACAAATTTATGGAAAAGTTGTACGATTACCTTCCCCAGCAATTGGTTACTTTCATTCTAGTAACATTGTTCTCTTTACTCATCGGTTTATCCCAACGGAGAATCAGTCTGAGACGAGAAGGGGAAACTACGCTTTTCGGCACAGACCGGACTTTTACTTTTATCGGTATTTTGGGATATCTCCTCTATATACTTGATCCTAAGGAAATGCATTTATTTATGGGAGGCGGGATAATTTTAGGCATATTACTGGGTATCAATTATTATGTCAAGCAATCCCAGTTCCACGTGTTTGGAGTGACAACAATCATCATCGCTCTTATCACCTATTGTATGGCTCCTATCATAAGTACACAGCCTTCCTGGTTTTATGTCATGATGGTAGTCACCGTGCTTCTTTTCACAGAAATGAAACACACCTTTACCGAACTTGTACAACGGATGCAAAATGATGAAATGATAACACTGGCAAAATTTCTGGCTATCAGCGGTATCATTTTGCCCATGTTACCCAAGGAACCTCTTATACCGGGTATCAATCTCACTCCATACACCATTTGGCTGGCTACTGTAGTCGTATCGGGCATCTCCTATTTATCCTACCTGCTGAAACAATATGTTTTCCGCGAATCAGGCACTCTAGTTTCGGGTATTATCGGTGGTCTGTATAGCAGCACCGCTACCATTTCCATCCTTGCCCGCAAATGTAAACGGATACAAACGCATGAAATACCGGAATATGTATCTGCCATGATGCTTGCTATCAGCATGATGTTCTTGCGTTTCATGATTTTGATCCTTATATTCAGCACTTCCATCTTTCTGGATATCTACCCCTATCTGCTCATCATGTCTGTAACCGCCGCCGGCATCGGTATATTCATCCATAAAAAGCATACTATAAAAGGCGAGCGCGAAGTTATTGAGGAGCCGGAAACGGAAAGTAATCCGCTGGAATTCAAAGTCGCTCTGATCTTTGCTTTATTATTCGTAGTATTTACATTTCTGACTCACTATACATTAATTTATGCAGGAACAGGAGGTTTGAGTATTCTCTCCATTGCAGCAGGATTAAGTGACATCACCCCTTTCATACTTAACCTGTTACAAGGCGGAAGCATTCCAGCAACTATCGTAGGAGCCTGCATCATGCAAGCTATCATCAGCAACATTGTGGTGAATATGTTCTATGCCATATTTTTTTCCTCCCGCAGAAAAGAAATACTGCCTTATGTATGGAAAGGATTCCTCACTGTCATTGGGATAAACGCTGTACTATTACTCATCTATTACTTCTAAATTATATTCTCATAAAAAAGCATATGCGGATAACAGGATTTAAATCCCTATCAGAAGAGTAGAATATAAGCCAATGAACTAATACTAATCACTGCCCAAAGAGCAACACCTTGAACCAGAGGTTTCATACCGACTTGCTTCAGTACATCCATAGACAAGGAAGCTCCAATAAAAAACATGGTAATAATCAATCCCTTACGTGCCAGTCCAGAAACGGCCTGCCCGAATTGAGGTACACCATCCAACACATAAGTATTCAGAACGATAGCTACAACGAAATAAAGGATAAACCAAGGAATGCTTACTTTCTTACCACTCCCCTTGAAAATAAAAGATGTAGCGAATGCCAAAGGAATAATCCAAAGGGCACGGGTCAGTTTAATTGTAGTCGCCACTTTCAACGCTTCTTCACCGTATGCCGCACCTGCACCCACCACAGAACTCGTATCATGAATAGCAATAGCTGCCCAAGTACCAAACTGTTGTTGATCTAACCCAAACGTATGACCTAACACCGGAAAAATGAACAAAGCGATAGCATTCAATACAAAGATAGTAGCCAAAGCCACAGACATCTCACTATCTTTAGCTTTCAATACAGGCCCCACAGCAGCAATAGCGCTCCCCCCACAAATTGCAGTACCTGAACTGATAAGGTAAGCCGTATCACGGTCTACCTTCAAAAGTTTACGCCCTATAAACATACCTATAATCATTGTACCGATTACAGAAATGATCGTAAATTCCATTCCTTCCTTGCCGGAAGCCAAAGAAGCCTGAAGATTCATACCGAACCCCAATCCCACTACAGAATATTGCAACAAATATTTAGAAACCTTTTTATTGAATTTAGGATGGGCCTGTCCGCAAACTAATGCAAATATCAACCCCAGAAATAAAGATACGGGTGGAGTGACCCACCGGGAAAATGGAGCCAATACCGGAATATAGTCCATCAATAAAAAGACCGTTAACGTGGAAAGCAAGCCTACATAAATAATTTTGTTGTTTTGCTGTAAAGCTGTTACTGAAATCATATATTTTACTTTTTAACATTATTTCTCTATTTCGAGGTGCAAAGGTAGTATATGTTTCAATAACAATCTAATCGTTTTTAATTATAGGTTATAACTTTTCCTTATAATGATTGGCAAACTGCATGAACAGAGTCGGAAGCCCTGTATCCTGCCCTTGCAATTGGACAAAATCAAATTCACGAAACATCACCAGGTCTTTTATATCCAATACTTTAAACTTTCCTGAATACAGTTCTTTATTAATAGACCGGATAGACAAAATCCCCATGCACTCACTATTTTCCAAAAATAATTTAATGCTTTCTGTACTCCCCAGGTGCATACGGATAGTAAGGTCCGATAACTTTATGTTGTGTTTATGCAAAGCGGTAATCAATACATCCAATGTTCCCGAACCTCTTTCACGAAGCACAAGAGGAACTTCTTTCAATTCATCCAAAGTTATCTCATCATAATCCATCCACTTACTACGAGTATGGACGATAGCCACCAGCTCATCTTGCAGAAAAGGAGTATATTTCAAATTAGGTTGCCGGGTATTGCCCTCTACCAATGCCAAATCTATGCGATGTTCTTGCAATGCCTTTTCCACCTCAGAGGAGTTCCCGCTGAAAAGTGATAAAGACACTTGCGGAAACTTCTCGATGAAACGAGCCAGCAAGGGAGGAAGCACATATTGGGCAATTGTAGTACTGGCTCCCAAGCGTAACTCACCGGTATGCTCATTACGTAATAAGTTCATCTCGTACTCCAAGCGTCCGTAATCTTCCAAAATTTTCTCACAATGTTCCAACAACAACCTGCCTGCATCAGTCAGCAAGATCTTGTTACCCATTCGCTCAAAAAGGCGCGTCTGGTACATCGTTTCCAATTCCTGAATATGCTTGGTTATAGCCGGCTGGCTGATAAACAGCTCCTGCGAAGCCTTTGTAAAGCTGAGATTTTTCGCAACACTACTGAATACTCTTAACCTGAAATCAGACATGTTTTTTAATGATTATAGTTCGTCTGCTTTAATTCCTAACGACTGTAAAACTGCGAATCCAAACATCTCCCACTGATAAGCCACTTCACAGGCTGGAGGATTCATGCCGAATACTGTCATTTTTTCTTTTCCGTCCACCTTATTTAATATAGCAGGAACTTTATCCCCATATTCTTCTTCGGCAGGGACAATAATTACCCGTTTCACCTCTTTTGCATCAACCACCACTCTCAAAGACTCTAGAAACAACTCTTCGCGACTAGCCATATCCGACGGTTCGAAAGAATAAAGTACAAACTCTCCCAACTGGCTTTTGAAAGCCACGTTATTTAATTCCTTTTCCAAATCCGACGGCTGAAAAGCATCCATTTTCTTACTTTCCTCGTCATAAATAAATAATACCTGAACTGCATTCTCCCCCAAGGGTATTCCACTATCCAGTGACAGACATTCCAACAACACCGGCAAATCCGCTTTCGGCAACTTACGCCCCACCACGTCACCAAAATGTTTGGATAAATCACCCGCCACCCTATCTACATAGGCTACATCCACCAGAATTACAGTATCTGCAAACTTTATTTCATTTGTCATCTCGTTTTCATTTTATGATTTCGATGCTAAGATAGCAATTATCATCTGCCTGCAAAAAGAGTTATCTGCCTTTTTGTGTGCAATTCGGACTTTTTTTCATTTAAAAGCCGGAAAGCCTGTCATTTTGTCTTCTTATTTTACTTCATTAGCTTTCTTTTTCTTTTTGGCAAACTATTTGACGATTATCAAATGAAATCGCAAAAGCCACTGAACAAAGCAGTGACAGTTACGTTTTCAATAGGTATTTGAATAATATTTAGAAAGGAGATACAATATGAATTTTAACAACTTCACAATTAAATCACAGGAGGCAGTGCAACAAGCGGTGAACGTAACTCAAGCCCGCGGACAGCAAGCTATCGAGCCTGTGCATCTGTTGGCCGGAGTACTGAAAGTAGGTGAAAACGTCACCAACTTCATTTTCCAGAAATTGGGAATGAACGCCCAGCAGATCGCATTGGTCATCGACAAGCAAATTGACTCGCTGCCTAAGGTTTCGGGAGGAGAACCTTACCTTAGCCGTGAAAGCAACGAGATATTACAAAGAGCCGTACAGTATTCCAAAGAGATGGGTGACGAATTCGTTTCACTGGAAGCTATTATCCTGGCCTTATTGAATGTAAAGAGTACTGTCGCTACCATATTGAAAGACGCGGGAATGACAGACAAAGAGCTGCGCTCCGCCATAGCAGAACTACGTAAAGGTGAAAAAGTAACTTCACAATCCAGTGAAGACACTTATCAATCCTTAAGCAAATATGCCATTAATTTGAATGAGGCTGCCCGCAGCGGAAAACTTGATCCGGTTATCGGGCGTGATGAAGAAATACGTAGAGTATTACAAATATTAAGCCGCCGTACCAAGAATAATCCGATTTTAATTGGTGAGCCGGGTACTGGTAAGACCGCCATTGTTGAAGGTTTGGCACACCGTATCATCCGAGGTGATGTACCCGACAATTTGAAGAACAAACAAATCTTCTCATTGGATATGGGCGCACTGGTTGCTGGAGCCAAATACAAAGGTGAATTTGAGGAACGTCTGAAATCTGTTGTCAATGAAGTGGTCAAAGCCGAAGGCAGCATCATCCTGTTTATCGATGAAATCCATACCTTGGTCGGAGCCGGTAAAGGTGAAGGTGCCATGGATGCCGCCAATATATTGAAACCCGCCTTGGCCCGTGGTGAGCTCCGCAGCATCGGAGCCACTACTTTGGACGAATATCAGAAATACTTCGAAAAGGACAAGGCATTGGAACGCCGGTTCCAAACTGTTATGGTAGCCGAACCGGACACGCTGAGCACCATCTCTATTCTTCGTGGATTGAAAGAACGTTACGAAAACCATCACAAGGTACGTATCAAAGATGAAGCCATCATTGCCGCTGTAGAATTGAGTAACCGTTACATTACCGAACGTTTCCTTCCGGACAAGGCTATTGATCTGATGGATGAAGCTGCTGCCAAATTGCGTATGGAACGTGACTCTGTGCCTGAAGAACTAGATGAAATCTCACGTCACCTGAAACAACTGGAAATTGAACGTGAGGCCATCAAACGTGAAAAAGACGAGTCCAAATTACAACAGCTGAATAAAGAGATTGCCGAACTGAAAGAACAGGAAACCTCTTACAAAGCCAAATGGCAGAGTGAAAAGGAACTGGTCAACAAGATTCAGCAAAACAAGCAGGAAATAGAACAATTGAAATTTGAAGCCGAGAAAGCGGAACGTGAGGGAGATTACGGTAAAGTGGCCGAAATCCGTTATGGAAAATTACAGGCTTTAGAGAACGAGATTAAGGATATCCAAGAAGACCTGAAACACAAGCAGGGTGACAGTGCCATGATAAAGGAAGAAGTTACCGCTGAGGACATTGCCGATGTTGTTTCACGGTGGACAGGGATACCTGTTAACAAGATGCTGCAAAGCGAACGTGACAAATTGCTTCATCTGGAGCAAGAATTACATTTGCGTGTGGTAGGTCAGGATGAAGCCATAGCAGCCGTATCCGATGCCGTACGCCGTAGCCGTGCCGGATTACAGGATCCGAAACGTCCGATAGGTTCATTCATCTTCCTGGGTACTACCGGTGTAGGTAAGACAGAACTTGCCAAAGCATTGGCCGACTACCTGTTTGATGACGAGAGTCTGATGACGCGTATCGACATGAGCGAATACCAGGAGAAACACTCTGTATCTCGCCTGATCGGAGCGCCTCCCGGATACGTAGGTTACGATGAAGGCGGTCAGTTGACAGAAGCCGTCCGACGCAAACCATACTCTGTGGTATTATTTGATGAAATAGAAAAAGCACATCCCGATGTGTTCAATATTCTGCTGCAAGTTTTGGACGACGGACGTCTGACTGACAACAAGGGACGTACGGTAAACTTCAAGAATACGATTATCATCATGACTTCCAACCTGGGCAGCGCATACATTCAAAGCCAGTTCGAAAAGATTAATGACGAGAATCGCGAAGTGGTGATTGAAGAGACGAAGAAAGAGGTAATGTCCATGTTGAAAAAAACGATACGACCGGAGTTTCTGAACCGTATAGATGAAACAATTATGTTCTTGCCTTTGAACAGAGAAGAGATAGAACAGATTGTGATGTTACAAATCAACGGTATCAAGAATATGCTGGCCGGCAACGGCATTACTTTGGAAATGACCGATGAGGCCGTCCGTTTCATTGCCAGCACAGGCTATGATCCCGAATTCGGCGCCCGTCCTGTGAAACGTGCCATCCAGCGCTATTTGCTGAATGATTTGTCCAAAAAACTATTGTCACAGGAAGTAGACCGAAGCAAACCGATTATCGTAGAAACAGCTGGTGACGGATTAAAATTCCGCAACTAGAATGTTACAAACAGCCAGGAAAGATAAGATCTTATCTTTCCTGAGTAAAGGGGGGCTCATCACTTGTAAGATATACAATCTTCCACCTGCAACATTACTAATCTTACAGCCCACGCATTAGTAACGTGTCACCCCACACGTTACTAACTTTCCGGCATGCACATTACTAACCTCTCAAACGTCCTGTTCTTTTCTGAAAAGAACAAGGTCTTTAAAAAAAAGAACAAGACGTTTTCATTGAAAGAACAAGAGCTTTTTAAAATTTGACCTGTTGTTTTTTCCATAATGGCATCTACATGCCGAAACTCCTTATTTTTCCTTCAGATCTTTCAGCTACTCCGCAAACACCCTGCCCGCCGACATTCCGGCTGAAAGATATACATCGCGAAATGTTTCAGCCGAAAAATATCCTTCAGGAAAAACGATTCCCTGAGAATCAGAGAAACACCGATTCGGCTGAAGGATTCCAATCCCCGACTGAAGCATTCCCGAACCCAATCCTTCAGCCGAAATGCCCACGAACAAGGCGTTTGCGGGAAGTCTGAAGGATTTGAAGGATTTTTCAGGGTATCCTTTATAGAGCACGATCTATGATCATATTCCACTGAAAGAAATAAGATATCCTACTTCTTTTACCAATAATGCCGATGAACAAAAAGCCCGTCAAGCAGATTGTAAACTGCTTGACGGGCTTTTCCCCTTCGCTTTATTTCAATTATTCAGCAGCAGCTTCTTCCACTTTGTCGGCAGATTCTGCCGGAGCTTCTACAAATTCAGTAATACCATTGTTTACCAAAATATTGTACCATGAAATCAGTTTCTTGATATCCCCGTTATGAACACGGTCACGATCATAATTTGGCAAAATTTCTGCAAAATAAGCATGCAACTCATCGGCTGATGCTTTTTTATAATTGATAGAAGCAACCGCTCCATTCTCTTTCTTCTTTACCGCTTCCAGCACTTCGCTCAAAGGCACTTCTTCCGCATCTGTGTACATAGCAATATCCGCCAATGAGATAACTTTGTCATGAGCATAAGCAGGAACTCTTTTCTTAGCTGCGTCAACTGTTTCTACAATCAACATGTTCTTTCCTTGAGAAATCAATTTATATAATCCCGGTTTGCCCGCGATTGATAAAATGGTCTTTAACATACTATTCTATTTTATATTTATGGTTTGAGGAAGCAAAAGTACAATTCACCAATGAAACTCCCAAATTTATAGTATGAATTTTTCGGTTTTTAATTGTTCTACTATTCTGTTCAACTGGGGTATGAGCAATTGCACCCCGTCATTCACCACCGTGAAATCGGCCCGCCGACGCTTTTCTTCATCATCCATCTGGGCAGCAATACGTGCCCGGACTTGTTCCTCGCTGGCTCCGTCACGATACATGGCACGCTGTATACGCAATTCTACAGGTGCATAGACCATTATTACCGCATCTACCGTATCCTGAAAACCAGCCTCATACAAAATAGCCGATTCCATACCCACTATCTCACACTTTTCCTGACGTTCCACCCATACGGTAAAATCTTTCCGTACCCGGGGATGGATAATGGAATTGATTTGGAGCACATGCGCCGGATCGGAAAACAGATAGGAAGCCAACAACGGCTTGTTTAACAGACCATCCTTATAAACATCCTCACCTAACAAAGCGATCAGTTCCCCACGAATTCCGGCATCAGAAGCAGTGAGACGTTTCGCTTCATTATCCGCATTATACACAGGGATATGCATATTCTCCAACAAATGGGAAATGTATGATTTTCCACTGCCGATGCCACCGGTAACCGCTATCTTAATCATTGAATTTAATTCGTTGTTCTATCAAATAATCCACCTCTTTGGGATTCAAACGAACATGGTTCACATATCGGGGGATGGATTTGAGATTGACCGGACACTTCTCCCCCTTATTGTTCAACAAAGACTCATAAGTCACCCCGATAAAGAAATCCTCGGAAGTGATGGACTTGAAATGACTCAGACCTACCTGAAAAGTCACCTGAACCTTGGAAGGAAAAGTACGAAGTACCTTGTCGGGCGGAAAATTGATGCCACGTATAGGCACCTCCACACTTTTCTCAGCGTAGATATCTACCAATAAAGTCACATCATCAAAAGAGGGAATAAATTTCGCTCCGCGTACATCGGCCAGATTCACCCTACGACGAATGGTATCTGCCACATCTTCAAAATTCAATGCCTGTGTATAAGCAGCCGTGATGGTATCCAAAATCTCCTGAGGAGCATAAACCATCACTGAATCCGGCGAGTAAATGATATCCGAGATATAATACTGGCGGTCTAAAGCCACCTTGCCTTGTAACTTCACGGGCACCTTCTTTGCCTTCCCTTTCGTATAAATAAACTCCACAGTATCCGGCCGTATGGTCAGCAATTTGGTTGTCTGATTCAACTGGACCGAAATCTTTTTCATTAAAGCTGAAACCGGAATCCGGACACGGCTCCCTTTATCCTCATAGTCCTTGAAGTCCACAACAATGGGATAAAATGTCTGCCCCAGCATATAGTTAGCCAATACAGTCCCCCTGTCTTTCACGCCAATACGCAGTTCATCAGGAAGTTCGGAGGTCAACACCACATCACTAGGTACATTCTTCAACCGTAACGGAATGGAAAATTCCGTTTCATAGTCATCATTTAACACCTGAAGCAACCAAAAGCAGAAAGATACAAATACAAAAAACAAGAAAATCAGGAACTCCCTGCTATTACGGCTAAGCAGGAAGCTTCTGATTCTCTCTAAAGTCTTTAAATAGTAAATACGTATGTTCCTTTTGTCGAACATGTTATCATGTCATTTACTTTGCCTGTTGTTGGTTGGATGCAGCATTAGCGAAGATAGAATTTCTATCAATTTTAATCTTAACGCCTGATGCAATTTCCAAAACAACTGTATTATCTTCTATTTCTTTTATCTTTCCGTATATACCACCTGCAGTAATCACTTCTTGACCCACTTCCAGATTCTTGCGGAAATTAGCAATCTCTTTCTGTTTTTTATTCTGAGGACGAATCATGAAGAAATACATAATAGCGAAAATGGCTACCATCATAATCAGGAAAGAGTAATCTCCTCCACCCCCTGCCTGCAGAAATACAAATAATAAGTTCATACTTTCTATGTTTTTTAGTTTATAATGCTGTTATTCTTCAATAACAAACAAAGATATTAATTTTTTGTTAGCTTATTCTCTTTTTTCAATGAATTAACGATTCCGTCCAAAGTTCCGTTAATAAAGCCACCGCTTTTCGGGGTGCTGTACAGTTTGGCTATTTCTACGTACTCATTCAGTGATACGCTGACCGGAATATTGGGAAAACTCAGAATTTCAGCCAAAGCGATCTGCATAATGACCACATCCATGAAAGCCACACGGTCTAAATCCCAGTTCTTTGTATTTTCGCTAATCAGATGACGATAATAATCGGCATTCAAGATAGTACGACGGAACAAACGGCGTGCGAAGTCTTGATCCTCCTCATCTTTAAATTCCGGCAACAATTCCTGTTTTGCACCATTCTTCTCATCGAAACGCTTGATGGTCTTCAACACAAAGGTATCCACTATTTCCTTATCATCATTCCAATACAAACTTTGGTCCTCCAAAACCTGATCTAGTTCGATATTATTAAAAATAATATTTTTATATAGCTTGCGCCACAATTCACGGTCTTCCTCATACGAAGAAGTCTCACTGGCCATATATTCCTTATATATATCGCTTTCTAAGATTTTATCACATAAAGTCTTTACGAAATCAGCTTCATTCTCCCAAGTTTTCTTCTGATTGTTCGAAAACTCCAGCAGTTGTTTGTTTACCTCCAACTGTGCAATAAAGCGGTTTTCTACAAATTTAGTGTTGGGAAACAATTCTTCCTTAGTAGGAACCAGTTTGTTTTTCGCAGCATTCAGTCGTTTGTTAGCCTGTTTAGTTACCTCTACCATTAAAAGCAGCAGATAGTTGTATAAGTCATACGCTTTAGAAAGGCTGAAAAATAACTCTTTTTCCGCTGTATCCAAGTTTTTGCCTCCGTTCTGATAATAAGCATAGACTATCTGAACTATCTTAAGACGAATAAGAACTCTATTTATCATAATTCACATAAAATTATTAAGGAGTTGCAAAAGTAGGTATTTTCATTGATTTTACATAACATAATTACATTTTTTAATGTAAAATTTACATAGAGCTATCTAAATCGCTTTTTTCATCGAAGTTTATCCGCAAATTTTTTGCCCATTTAAAAAAAATGTCCAATTTTGAAGCCGATTTATAAAGATACTTAAGTTATGGAAGATTATAAAAAGAAAAGTGTAGTGGATGGTGACAAAGAAATTGTTTTTTCAAAAGCAATTAAAGCCGGCAAACGTATTTATTATTTAGATGTGAAGAAAAATCGAAAAGATGAAATGTTTTTGGCTATTACTGAAAGCAAGAAAATTGTTTCGGGAGAAGGTGATGACTCGCAAGTAAGCTTCGAAAAACATAAGATTTTTCTATATAAAGAAGATTTTGAGAAGTTCATGAACGGTTTACAACAGGCTATACAGTTTATTGCCGAAGAGCAAGGTCCTATTGAACCTCATCACACTGAAAATGAAGAACAGGAAACAACCGAAGATGCGCACAAACCGCTTAGTCCGAATGAAATTAAAATAGATATCGATTTCTGATTCCAACTGATAAAGAAAGCACAATGATAAAAAAATTGTGCTTTCTTTTTGTCAAGTCGGAAATAAGCAGTAATTTTGCACCGCTTTTTCAAGCTCATCGTGTGATATACCACATCGTGTGATGGCGAATTAAGCAATAAGATCAACTTAATTTAGAGTAACACAAAAAATTTAAAAACAATGAAATCAATTGAAATTAAAGGTACTGTCAGAACAGACGTAGGAAAGAAAGCAACTCACGAATTGCGTAAGAACAATGGTGTTCCTTGTGTATTGTATGGAGTGCAGAAAGACGAAAACGGCTTGCCCGTAGCTACTCACTTCTCCGTTCCCACCGAAGGACTCCGTAACTTGGTATACACACCGCACATCTATGTTGTAGACTTGAACATTGATGGTAAAATAGTAAACGCTATTTTGAAAGATATCCAGTTCCATCCTGTAACGGATGCAATCCTTCACGTTGACTTCTATCAGATTGATGAAGCCAAACCTATTGTTATGGAAGTTCCTGTTCAGTTGGAAGGTTTGGCAGAAGGTGTACGTGCCGGTGGTAAATTGGCATTACAGTTGCGTAAACTGAAAGTGAAAGCTTTATACAATGTAATTCCTGAACGCCTGGTTGTTGATGTAACTTCTTTGGGTCTGGGCAAGACTATCAAAGTGGGCGAATTAAGCTATGAAGGTTTGGAATTGATTAACGCTAAAGAAGCCGTTGTTTGCGCAGTTAAATTAACTCGTGCCGCTCGTGGTGCTGCTGCAACTGCCGGTAAATAATCAGTAACCCTTTAATCCTTATCAATGAAATATTTGATTACAGGACTGGGTAATATAGGTGAAGAATACCGAAATACCCGTCACAACATAGGATTCACAGTATTGGACGCCCTTGCAAAGGCGTCCAATCTTGTTTTTACTGACGGACGTTACGGAGCCACTGCCACCCTCTCGCTCAAAGGACGCCAGCTTATCCTGCTGAAACCGCCTACTTACATGAACTTGAGTGGAAATGCAGTGCGCTACTGGATGCAAAAAGAAAACATTCCGTTGGAAAATGTGTTGGTAGTGGTGGACGACCTCGCCCTTCCTTTCGGTACATTACGTCTGAAAGGAAAAGGCAGCGATGCCGGACACAATGGTTTGAAACATATAGCTGCTACGCTGGGCACACAAGATTATGCCCGTCTGCGCTTTGGTATCGGCAACGATTTTCCCCGTGGCGGGCAAATAGATTTTGTATTAGGTCACTTCACTGATAAAGATTTGAAGACCATGGACGAACGTGTAGCAACGGCTTGCGACATAATTAAGAGTTTTTGCCTGGCAGGCATCAGTATAACAATGAACCAATACAATAAAAAGTAATGGCTGAAGCAAGAATTGATAAATGGCTATGGGCCTCACGTATATTCAAGACCCGCACTATCGCTGCCGAAGCATGCAAGAAAGGACGGGTTTCTATCAACGGCACTCAGGTGAAGCCATCGAGAATGATAAAACCGGGAGAAGTGATACAGGTAAAGAAACCACCTGTCACGTACTCATTTAAAGTTTTACAGGCAATAGAAAAACGTATAGGTGCCAAATTGGTTCCTGAAATACTGGAGAATGTAACGACTCCGGAACAATATGAATTGCTGGAAATGAGCAAAATCAGCGGTTTTGTTGATCGCGCCCGCGGAACAGGACGTCCCACTAAAAAGGACCGTCGCAGTATGGAAGAGTTCATTACTCCTGAATATTTCGGTGACGATGACTTCGACTTTGAATTTGATTTCGAAGAAAAAGAGTGATTAGTTAATAGTTAGTGATTAGTGGTTAATAGCGGATGCATACACCGCAGGCACTAATCACTAACCACTAATCGCTACTACAGATTTTTTTTTATAGCTTCAATCATTTCTTGATATTCCGCATCAGCCAGATAAACTTTTCCCGGATTCATCTGAAATACACCTCCATAATCAGGTCCATCCACATACTTGGGGACCAAATGAAAATGCAAGTGAGAAAGTTTGTCACTATACGCTCCGTAATTTATTTTTTCAGGATGGAAAGCCTTGTCCATGGCACGGGTCACACGGGTAACATCTGCCATAAATGCGTTACGTTCTTCATCACTCAGTTCAAACAAGTCGTTTACATGATCTTTATAAGCAACAAGGCAACGTCCGCGATAGGTTTGTTCCTTAAAAAGGAATACACGTGAAACACTCAGTGGCGCTATTTCAATCATTAAATTGTGCAATGTCTCATTGTTCTGACAATACAGACAATCTTTAGGATCACTTTTCATGGTTTTCTTATTTATTAAAATTAATTATTCTTCCTCTTTTTCTTTCTTACCCAACAAACGGTACACATCATCCCGTTCGCCTACCACCCATACCACATCTCCTTCCGTAAAAGGTACATTGATATCAGGGGTCATCAGCGTACTATCTTCTTTTTCGACGCCTACTACCAGACATTTGTACTCATCCCGGATACCACTTTCTCTGATATTCTTACCCAAGAAAAATGAGTTACGATCTATAATGAACTGTTTCAGACTCATTTCACGCCTTTCCAAATCTTCCTCTTCGGCGGCGGCTGATACTCTTTCTGCTTGACGGGCAAACTCGCCCAACTGCTCATCCGTACCGATTACCTGTATGGTGTCACCGGGAAACAGACGTACATTTGCCCCAGGAATATTAATACGATGCATTCCACGAATGATAGATGCCACATGCACTCCGTATTTATGCCCTAAATTCAATTCTCTTAATGTATGTCCCGCCCATAAGGAATCCGCAGGTATCTCAAAATCCGAAAGATGTAAGTCGCGGGACAACAAATGTCCTTCATACTCAGGACGTTTCTGGCCTGTAAATTCAGCATGCACATCTCTGAAACGCAAATTCTGAATAAAAGTACGCTCCATGAATATAGATTGTTTCTTTAGCCATCGCGAGAACATCATCATACCTACCAAAACAACAGCTATACCGATCAGCAAAGTCGTGGAAGCCTGAAAAAGTTTCTCTATCACAAACATCACAAACATGACAGCTATCATTATACGGAGTAAAATGGTAGAAATCAAGGGTGCCCGGTTGAAACGATTATCCTGCCATAACGCCTGAAACTCTACAGAGTGGTTTTTCTTCATAATAATGGCACGCAAGAAAGGTGCGATGCAAACGATAGTAAAAACAGCTCCTGCCAGATTTGCCCAAAAGACAGGCAGACTAGCCCGGAACAATGGAATAATAAAATGGAATGAAAGTGTAATCATAGCTATACACAATACGGAATAAACAGCTACAATCCTAGCTATGGCAACCAACAATTTCTTCCAATTGTTTTCATGATTCACCGTTTGCGATCCCGACGAATAACGCTCAAGCATTTTTCTCCATTTGCCGGGCAGACGTTTCTCTACTATATGATAAGCAGGTATCGCCAAACGTATCATATACGGGGTCAGAAATGTGGTAATGACCGAAACAGCCACCACAATAGGATACAAGAAATCACTGGTTACTTTCAGACTTACCCCCAATGAAGCGATAATGAATGCAAATTCACCAATCTGGGTCAGACTGAAACCACATTGCATGGCAACTTTCAACGGCTGTCCCGACAAAATCACGCCACCTGTACCAAAAATAACCTGCCCAAGCAGAATGGCCAATGTAATAATCACAATGGGCCATATATATTCTACAATCATGGCAGGGTCTACCATCATTCCCACAGATACAAAGAAAATGGCTCCAAACAAATCTTTTACAGGGGCCACAAGCTTCTCTATATTTTCGGCCTCCACCGTTTCTGCCAAAATAGACCCCATTATAAAAGCTCCAAACGCAGCCGAAAATCCAACCTTGGCCGCTACAACTACCATACCGAAGCACAATGCCAGCGAAACAATCAGCAATGTTTCATTTGCCATCCACTTGCGGGAACGCTTCAAAAATGTAGGAATGATATAAATACCTACCACAAACCATAATATAAGGAAGAATAATAATTTAGCAATGCTATAGACCATTTCACTACCCTCGAAATTCTGACTCACTGCCATTGTACTCAACATAACCATCAAAACAATAGCCAATATATCTTCCAATATCAAAATACTAAGAACCAAACCGGCAAACCGTTGCTGCCTCAACCCCAAATCATCAAAAGCTTTGTAAATAATAGTCGTAGAGGACATGGCCAACATACCTCCCAAATACAGACAGTCCATGCGTTGCCACCCGAAAGACCACCCCACAAAAATTCCAACCAATATCATACAAAATATAATGGTACACGCCGCAATGACCGCTGTCCCTCCTACTTTCACCAATTTCTTGAAACTAAATTCCAATCCCAGAGCGAACAACAAAAATATCACACCAATCTCCGACCATGTATGGATATTGGCCACATCAATGACCGACGGAGTAAGAGGAACATGGGGACTTGCCAAAAAGCCGGCTACGATATAGCCGAGAACAAGAGGTTGCTTTAACCGTTTAAAGACGAGCGTCATGACACCGGCGCAGATCAGAATCAAAGCCAAATCACTTATCAATGGAGCCAATTCAGACATAGCTAATAAATTTTTGATTGCAAAATTAAGAATTATCTATTTATCATATTCTTCATCCTATTATTAATTTTGCATCAAAAGCTGTTTTTATGGAAAGGAACTAACAACAAATGTATATCAGCCATATAAAGAAAAACGCGAATATTCAAAAAATCTGAATATTCGCGTTATATTTGTTATCAGCGTTCTCTTTTCCGGCTTTCGATTTATTTTCTGAACGGGGCCTTTACTATTACAGCTTTCAGTTTGCGTCCGCGCACATCAATAAATATTTCAGTACCTAATGCTGTGTAAGCGGTCTGAACATATCCCATACCAATACCAATCTTACGCATTGGAGACATGGTACCACTAGTTACTTCACCTATTTTCTCTCCATCAGCATTTACCAGTTCATAACCATGACGGGGAATACCACGGTCTACCATTTCAAAAGCAATCAGCTTGCGTTTCAATCCTTCGGCTTTCTGCTTTTCAAGTAAAGCGCGTGAAATGAAATTCTTTCCTTCAACAAACTTAGTAATCCAGCCCAATCCTGCTTCCAACGGAGAAGTGGTATCACTCAAATCATTACCATACAGGCAAAAGCCCATTTCCAAACGTAATGTATCACGAGCCCCTAGTCCGATAGGTTTAATCCCTTCAGGAGCACCTGCTTCAAAAATTGCTTTCCAGATAGCCTGACCGGCTTCGGGATAAAAATAAAGCTCGAAACCACCTGCACCGGTATAACCGGTATTCGAAATAATCACATCTTTCTGACCGGCGAACTCACCTGTGGTAAAAGCATAATAAGGAATTTCGGACAAGTCGACCGGAGTCAGTTTTTGCAAAACTTCCATAGCCTTCGGTCCCTGAATAGCAAGCTGTGCCATATGGTCGGATGCATTTTCCAATTCCGCACTCACTGTGTTATGACTGACACACCAGTTCCAGTCTTTCTCAATATTGGCTGCATTTACCACCAACAAGTATTTTTCGGATTCATAGTGATATACCAACAGGTCATCAACAATACCTCCCTCCTCATTAGGGAAACAAGTATATTGCGCTTTACCGACAGGCAAAGTTGCTACATTGTTTGAAGTCACTTGCTGCAAAAACTCCAACGCATTAGGACCTTTTACCCAAAATTCACCCATATGGGATACGTCAAAAACACCTACGGCATTACATACTGTAAGGTGTTCATCAATAATTCCCGAATATTCAATAGGCATATTATAACCTGCAAATTCGTGCATTTTCGCCCCCAAGGCAATGTGTGTTTCGGTAAACGGAGTTGTTTTCATGTTATTACTTTACTATTTTAAGGTTAATAAATTACTTATCTTGCCACCAACTCAGCAATTTTCACCACTACTTTCATAGCTTTCTCAATAGACTGGATTGGCACGAACTCATATCTGCCATGAAAATTCAAGCCACCGGCAAAAATATTGGGACAAGGCAATCCTTTGAATGAAAGTTGTGCGCCATCCGTTCCGCCGCGGATAGCCTTCACCTTAGGTGTCACGCCCGCCTCTTCCATAGCCTTGAAAGCGACATCAATGATATGCATCACCGGCTCAATTTTCTCACGCATATTGTAATACTGATCTTTCAGTTCCAAGGTAACGGTACCTTCTCCATATTTCTTATTGATGATTTCCGCCCATTTTTTCATATTTTCCTTGCATGCCTCAAACTTGGCACGGTCATGATCACGGATTATATAAGAGATAGTAGTCTGCTCTACTTCACCCGTCATGCCAATCAAATGATAGAATCCCTGATAACCATCAGTACACTCAGGCACTTCGTCCGTAGGCAGTAAAGCCACAAACTCATTAGCTACACGCAAAGAGTTGATCATTTTATCCTTAGCGTATCCCGGATGTACGTTACGTCCTTTAATAATCACTTTTGCAGAAGCGGCATTAAAGTTTTCAAACTCCAACTCCCCTACTTCACCACCATCCATCGTATATGCCCACTCGCATCCGAATCTCTCCACATCAAATTTATGTGCACCCAAGCCTATTTCTTCATCAGGATTAAATCCCACACGAATTTTTCCATGCTTGATTTCAGGATGTTCTTTCAGATATACCATAGCTGAGATAATTTCAGCAATGCCCGCCTTATCATCAGCTCCCAACAATGTCTTGCCGTTAGTTACAATAAGATCCTCCCCTTTATGATCCAACAATTCGGGAAATTGCTTGGGAGAAAGTATAACGTTGTCTTCTTCACACAATACAATATCTGTCCCATCATAACCATAGACAATGCGTGGGGTGACTCCTGCACCCGTCATATCGGGACTGGTATCCATGTGTGCAATAAATCCGATGGCAGGAACCGGTTTATCCGTATTGGCCGGCCATGTAGCAAACAGATAACCATTCTCATCCAAAGAAATTTCCTGAAAGCCCAATTGTTCCAATTCTGATTTTAAATATTGCGCAAACACCATCTGCTTCGGCGTACTAGGGGTAACTCCGCTATTCTCATCAGACTGAGTGTCGAAGCTTACATATTTTAAAAATCGTTCTATTACCGTCATTTTTCTTTTTGTTTTAATATTCATACTTGCCTGTAAAAATAGAAAAAGAGCCGTGAATTGCCAAACAAATCACAGCTCTTTTTTATTAATATTTTATTATTTTGTTATTAGAAGCAACTGGAGCCATCAAAACAATGGGTACATACCTTACATTTTGGTAATCCTATCGCTTCTACCAAAGTTTCCAAAGTATTGAACTTCAACGAACTCAGACCAAAGCGGTCGGCAATCATTTGTACCATCTTCTTATATTCCGGCGAATCTGTTGTTGCATATTTTTCCAGATTCTTATTTTCATCGCCTTCAATCTCCTTAATCATCCGGCGGGTAATCAGTTCCAAATCACTTTTTGAAGAAGTGAAACCAATGAAAGGACATCCATAAATCAATGGCGGACAAGCAATGCGCATATGAACCTCTTTAGCACCATAATCAAATAAAATTTTCACATTATCACGAAGCTGGGTCCCACGCACTATAGAATCGTCACAAAACAACACGCGCTTACCTTCCAGCATTGCGCGATTAGGTATCAGCTTCATTTTTGCTACCAGTGAACGCATTTCCTGATTGGCAGGAGTGAAACTACGAGGCCAGGTAGGTGTGTACTTGGCAATAGCACGATGATAAGGAATTCCTTTACCTTCAGCATACCCCAATGCCATACCTACCCCCGAATCAGGAATACCGCAGGCACAATCAACTTCCGAATCGTCCTTCTGCCCCATTTTATAACCACTCATAAAACGTACTTCCTCTACATTTTTTCCTTCATAACATGAAACCGGAAATCCATAATATACCCACAAAAAAGAACAAATCTGCATTCCTTCGTTCGGCTTGCGCATTTGTTCCATTCCATCGGCACGCAAGCGAATAATTTCGCCCGGTCCTACATATTTCTCTATTTCATAATCCAGATTCGGCAAACTGCTTGATTCACTTGTCGCAGCATACGCACCCTCTTTTTTACCTATTACAATCGGAGTACGCCCCCATTTGTCACGTGCTGCTATAATACCATCTTCCGTCAATATCAGCATGGAGCATGATCCTTTGATTTTATTAAAAACATTCTCGATACCATCTACAAAATTTTTTCCTTGCACAATAAGCAATGCTATCAGTTCTGTCTGGTTCGTCTTGCCAAGACTCATTTCAGAAAAGTGCATATTAGCCGCCAACAAGTCGCATTCCAATTCCGTAATGTTATTGATTTTAGCTACTGTGACGATGGCGAACTTGCCTAGATGCGAGTTTATCACGATAGGCTGCGGGTCCGTATCACTGATAATGCCGATACCCGAACTCCCTTTGAACTTTGGAAGTTCAGATTCAAACTTCGTACGGAAATAAGAGCTCTCCAAATTGTGGATAGAGCGCATAAAGCCCTCTCCTTGAGCATACGTAGCCAAACCACCTCTTTTTGTTCCTAAATGTGAATTATAGTCCGTCCCGTAAAATAAGTCGGTGACGCATTCAGCCTTTGAGACTGTTCCAAAAAAACCACCCATTCCTTTTTGCGTATTTTTCGTTTAGGGTGCAAAATTACTAAAAAAGTTTGGCTCTGAATGAATAATCATTGCTATTTTTGCATCAAAATGTAGCATTTATGAAATCACTATTACTCATCTTCTTGGGAGGAGGTACAGGAAGTGTACTTCGCTACCTGCTTACCATAAGTATTTATCGCCAGGGAGCAACGAATTTTCCGTGGGGTACTTTCGCAGTCAATATTTTGGGTTGCATACTTATCGGGGTATTTTATACCCTCACCTCACGCATTCATATCAACAATGATATAAGACTGATGCTCACTATCGGACTTTGCGGTGGCTTCACCACTTTCTCCACTTTCAGCAACGAAAGTTTGCAATTACTGAAATCAGGACTCTACCCCTCTTTTTTCACATACATCATTAGCAGTGTGGTATTGGGTATCCTCGGAGTAATGCTAGGGATATGGATGAGCGAATAGAGCAAAATAAATATCCCTCCGGCTCTATACCACATAGAACAGGAGGGATTGAAATTGCACCTCAGTTATAAAACCTTATTTTAATCTCAAGACACTTCGTCCGGCTGTAATGGCTGCATTGTTTGCAGGAGTTGACTTACGGGTACAATAATCAAATTCCGCTGTTTTCTCTCCGTTAAATGATTTCCATTTTAATTTCAGCTTCACTGTTTTTCCTTCAGTGTCAGGCAAAGAATCCAAATTAAATGCCACCAGTCCGTCGGCAGGTTCACCGTATACATCACCAAAGGCATTATGGCGGAATTCTACCTCATAAGGATTTTCAGCATCTTTACTCATCAGCAAATTGACAAAATGAGCTTGACTGCGATCCCCCCACATGGTTCTGAAACGCAAAGTCAAATAACCGTCCTCGGCAATTGTCACCCAATCGTTAATCATATCTACAGGGTCAGTACCATACACTTCATCATTCTTATCTCCTAAATCACCGGCAATCGGTTTTGTCAAGATACTGTCTATCCAGTTGATATGTACAGCCTTGTCATACTCTCCGCTTGACTCATTCACCGGATCGAAATTTACAAGAGCCCTTACTTCCTTCTCACCATAAGGAGAATTTTTCATATTGACAGGCAACAGTGTCGTACTGTCATCCAACTGCATAAAAAATGAATTGTCGGCCACCGGTTTCACAGTAACCAATGCATTGGGCCACGCGTATCTGTAATAATCATTATCATCATCATCCAAACAGGATTGAAAGATCATCACAGAAGCAAGTACCGCTACAGACGCAAGCAATTTATTAAAACCAAAAAACTTTTTCATTGTGCTTTTCTTTATTAGTTAATTATTCTAGTTTATAAGTCTTTTCTATTGAAAGAAATGCAGGCTATACCATAATGCTGCACGAAGTTTTGTTAAGAAAACATAATCATCTGACAGTAATGTTACAAACATTCTTCCATTTGCATTTTCTACATCTAAACAAGTGACGCTATAGGCGAACAAAGGGATAATTTTACCGAAATTTAGATCATATCAAATTACTAGTCCTATGATTTTTTTATCTTAAATTTGTTACTGTTTTTTGAAAAGGAAAAGATTTAGAATAAAGAGTTTTATGAAAGCTACTATCGCAAGTCTCATTTTTTTGCTATTGTCATTAGCCGTCTCATCGCAGACTTATAAATATATTGGTATAGAAGAAGGACTAAGTAATCAGAAAATATACAGAATTCAAAAAGACGCGCGTGGATACATGTGGTTCCTCACCCATGTGGGAATAGACCGATATAACGGAAAAGAAATAAAACATTATAAATTAAAAGAAGGCGACAGGGAGCTAGACCCGTTATTGAATATAAACTGGACTTATTTAGATAAAACAGGTACACTGCTGGTCACAGGAAAACAAGGCAGAATTTTCCGTTATGATTCAGGACACGATCGTTTTGTACAGATATACAGTATGTACAATTACTGGAACAAGGACTACCATGCTTTCGTGAGATATAGTTATATAGACCAGGAGAGTAACGTATGGTTGTGCGGCAAATCGGCTATCCACCTTTTTAACATAGAATCCGGACAAAAGCAAAGAATTTCTAACCGGCTGGGAAATATCACCTGCATAGAACAGATAAACAGTGAACATTTTTTTATAGGTACAGACAAAAGAATCTATCTGGTAAAACTGGAAAACGGGAATTTGAAAGAACTCTCCTGCGGCAAACTGGAAATGATGGATATGCACGTACACGAATTATATCTACACCGTACAGCCAACAAACTATTTATAGGCACTTTTGAAAAGGGAGTCTATATATATGACTTAAATATCCAGAAAATTGTACGTCCCGAAGTAGAACTAACAGATGTGAATATTACACGGCTCAGTCCCTTGAACACAAAGGAATTATTAGTAGCCACTGAAGGAGCAGGAGTGCACAAATTAAACATAGATACCTATGAAACCGAACCTTATATCATTGCAAATTATGGTAGTTACAACGAAATGGACGGGAACATTATCAATGATGTATATGTAGACAACGAGCAGCGTATCTGGCTGTCTAGCTATCCTACAGGAATTACCGTCCGCAATAACCAATATACCAACTACAACTGGATAAAGCACTCTATTGGCAACCGGCAGTCACTAGTAAACAACCAAGTAAACTCTATTATAGAAGATAGTGACGGGGATCTGTGGTTTGGAACAAGCAACGGCATCAGCTTATACGATTCAAAGCAAAAGCAATGGCGTTCTTTTCTAAGCTCTTTCAATCACGGACTAAAAAATCAGAACCGCATTTTTATCACTTTATGCGAAGTTTCTCCGGGTATTATATGGGCCGGAGGATATGCATCGGGCATTTTCCAGATTACCAAGAAAAACGGAAACATAGAATACCTCACCCCTGCCCAATCTTTCCATCTGAATGTACGTGCCGACAAATACATACGCGACATTAAAAAGGACAGATACGGGTGCATATGGTCCGGAGGATATTATAATCTGAAATGCTTTAATCTAAAGACACGCCAAGGACGTCTTTATCCCGGACTAGGGTCCGTCACTGCCATTGAAGAAAAGGATAGTACATCTATGTGGATAGGTACCTCCACCAATCTTTTTCTACTGGACCGGAATTCGGGTAAATACAATGAAATACATCTGCCCGGTGGAGCAACCTACATTTATACGTTACACCAAGAAAACAATGGTTTACTCTACATTGGCACCAGTGGCTCCGGACTATTTACTTATGATCCGGTAAAAGAATCAATCAGCGCCCATTACCACACAGAAAACAGCCCGTTAGTATCAAACAGTATTTATGTTATTCTACCCACAAAAGACGGGAATATCTTGATGAGTACCGAAAATGGTATCAGTATTTTCTCGCCTACTAACCGCCAGTTCCGCAACTGGACTCGCGGACAAGGGTTGATGTCCACCTGTTTCAATGCCGGCTCTGGTGTACTACGTGCCAATGGGAACACTGTATTCGGAAGTACAGATGGTGCACTGGAATTCCCCCAAAACATAGAAATGCCCCAAACAGGAGATTCACATATGATATTCAGCGACTTCCATATTTTCTACCAAACTGTATATCCTAATGATCCAAACTCTCCTCTGACTAAAGATATCGATCAAATAGAGAAATTGAATCTGAAATATATGCAAAATACATTTTCTATCCGAGTATCCTCTATCAATTACGATTATCCGTCGGACATACTATATACCTGGCAGTTGGAAGGATTCTACGACGGTTGGACTACTCCAAGTGACGAAGGGACTATCCGATTCACTAATGTTGCTCCCGGTACCTATACACTGCGTGTACGTTCCGTTTCTAAAGAGGATAATAAACACGTGTTGCAGGAGCGGATATTGAAAATTACTGTAGCACAATCCCGTGTGGCTCAGTTTTTGGGCTATTTGTATTTATGTCCTGACTATCACTTCAGTAACATACGTCATTTTCCGCCTGCATTCCATGCGCAGAGAAAAGAAGGCCTCGGATGAAAGAACTCGGTTCTTTATCAATACAGCGCATGATATCCGTACTCCGCTGACACTAATAAAGGCACCTTTGGAAGAAATTCAACAAAAAGAAAATTTAAGTGAAGAAAGTCAGGCCAATATGCTTACAGCGATGAAGAACGTGGACACCTTGCTACGCCTCACCACTAATCTGATAAACTTCAGCAAAGCTAATGTATACTCCTCCTCCCTCCGTATATCGGAACATGAACTTAATACCTATATGGAAGGAATATGCCATGCCTTTTATAGTTATGCAGAAGCCAAACAGATCAAACTCGACTACAAAAGCAACTTTGAATATCAAAATGTATGGTTCGACAAAGAAAAAATGGACTCGATCACAAAAAACTTGATTTCAAATGCTATCAAATATACTCCCGCCCACGGTGAGGTACACATTATCATCTGCCATGACAAGGACAACTGGAGCCTGGAGATTACAGACACGGGCATCGGGATTCCTGCCAAAGAACAAAAAAAGTTATTCAAGTTACATTTCAGGGGCAGCAATGCCATCAATGCAAAAATTACAGGCAGTGGAATCGGACTGATGTTAGTATGGAAACTAGTACGTATTCATAAAGGAAAGATCAGCATAGAAAGCGTAGAGAATAAAGGTACCCGTGTAAAGGTTATCTTCCCCCAAAAACAATTCCGAAACCAACAGGTCCCGACAGAAACGGTACAACAAGAAAACGTGGCACCAGTATCTCCTAGTGCAGTCTCTCCCCATACTTATAAAGATCTGTATCGGCAGCATGTTCAAAATACACAGCGTATCCTGGTTGTGGAAGACAATGACGATCTACGCGAATATCTGTTTCATACTTTATCCGAAGCTTATCAAGTGGAAACGTGTACCAATGGCAAAGAAGCCTTAAAAATTATCCCTGAATTTAAACCTGATTTAGTATTATCAGACATTATGATGCCCGAAATGCGAGGAGACGAATTGTGTTCTGCTATCAAAAATAATATACTGACGTCTCATATCCCTGTAATTCTGCTAACAGCATTAAATGATGAAAAGAATATCGTTGAAGGATTAGAAACAGGTGCGGACAAATACCTAATAAAACCTTTTAATATAGGAATACTAAAAGCATCTATAGCCAACATACTGACTAACCGTGCACTCCTTCGCCGCAAATATGCAGATATGGAGTTACATAATGACAGTATTTCCATAAATTATAGCAACACATTGGACCAACAGTTCCTAGAAGCAGTGAAAGAAACAATAACTGAAAATCTAGACAATTCAAGTTTCAATGTGGAGTCACTCTGTGCTTCACAAAACATGAGCCGTTCCAGTTTCTACAATAAACTGAAAGCATTGACAGATCAAGCTCCGGCAGACTATATCCGCCTGATCCGACTGAAACGGGCAGCACAATTACTATCCGAAGGACAGTATAATATATCCGAAATATCAGATATGACCGGGTTTAATGATGTAAAATATTTCCGCGAAGTATTCAAAAAATACTATAAAATAAGTCCCAGCGGATATAGCAAAGGGGAAATGAAGGAAGAACCGGCTAAACCATAAGAGTCCTAAAGAAACTTATTTTGAACAAAATTTATCATTAACACATTAATAGATAAAAGAGAAAATGAGTACTTTCGGGGCATTCATCCGTAGTACTTAATAAACTGACTTATGATAGGAAAAATTAAAACGATGGCAATCATCACGTTTTACATAGCTGTATTACTTGTTATTGCAGTGTATTTGCAAGACGGAAGCGGAACATTCTCCCATTTTTTCGAGAATGCAAATCTATACATACGTAATTTGCGTAATATACACGTTCCGGCTTTCCATCAAACTTATGACAATTATCTGCAACTTTTTCCACTCATACTTCTATTCGGACTAAAATTGGGAGGAATAAGAGGTCGTTTCGGATGGAAACGGTTGTTCACTTTCATAGTCCTGTCAGTCATACTGACACAGCTGGTAGTAAACGGATTAAAACTCACCACCGGAGTGCTTCGCCCGGATGCCACAAATTATTTCTCTTTTCCTTCCGGACATACGGCAGCAGCATTTATGGCAGCTACCTTATTGTATAAGGAATATGGGTTCAAAGGATATTGGATAGGATTAGTAGCATACGCAGCAGCTATAGTAACAGGGTTTACCCGTATTCTGAATAACCGTCACTGGCTGTTTGATGTCATCATTGGTGCCGCCTTGGGAATATTGCTTACAGATTTGGCTTTCCGTCTGGTACAACTCATATTCAAAGACCGGGGACTTATCCAGCATAAATAGATACCATAAGCCTGATAACACAACAAATTTAGCACTCATGAAAAAACAAATGATCTTATTAGGAATGTTAATGGCGTTTTGTATGACAGAAGCCAAAGTAACACTGCCTGCATTATTCACAGACAATATGATATTACAACAAAAATCAAATGTCATTTTCCATGGCCATTCATCCACAAAAAAAGAAGTGATAATAACAACAGGATGGAGTAAGCATCCCTATACGACATCACCTGACAAAGAAGGAAATTGGAGAATAGAAATTCCTACCCCATCTGCCGGAGGTCCTTATGAAATCATCATTTCGGACGGGGATAAACACATACTGCAAAATATTTTAATTGGTGAAATATGGTTGTATACAGGAGAATGTGAAACAGAAACTCCCATAGATATAGCCCCCCAACCTTATATCCGTCTGTTCCAGACAAAGAAAGAAATCTCCTTAGTTCCCAAGAAAGATTTACACACTACACAAGAAGGTTGGAAAGAATGCACCTCCAAAAACATAACCGGATTCCCTGCAGTGGGATATTTTTTTTGCCAGCCAGTTACAAAAGACTCTGAAAGTACCCGTGGGTATAATAAGTTGTACCTGGAAAGATACTCCTGCAGAAGCATGGGCCAGTTATGATGCGTTAGAAGACCTGCCAAGCTACAACAAAGAAACAGAAATGCTTGAATCCTTGGAGTTCAATCCTGAAAAAATAGAAGCAGAATATGCCCGTAAAAGAGAAAAGTGGTATCAAGCTCTTTACGAACACGATATGGGATGGTGCGTTGACCATCAAGTATGGGCGGAACCTGATTATTCGGATGAAAACTGGAAAACAATGGAACTTCCGGGATACTGGGAAGATAAGGGAATGAAAGACTTCGATGGAGTAGTATGGTTCAGAAAAACGATAGATATTCCACGTAACTGGACTAGAAAAAATATCACAATAAATTTGGGGAACATTGCCGATGAAAGCATTGTATATTATAACGGGACTGAAATAGGACGAAACACAAAAGCCGATGTGTCCTGCTGTTACAAAATTCCCTATAAGCTGGTAAAACGCGGAAAGGCTGACCATACGTGTGACCAATTACAAAAGCAAAGGAGGAATATATGGCCGTCCAGAAGACATGAAACTAAGTATACAAGGCAAGAATCTTATCTCATTGGCAGGAGAATGGAAATACCTGTCCGGTCTCTCATTAAGTGGAATCCCCCCTATACCCATTTCACCAGAAAGTAACCCTAAGTATCCCACAGGATTATTCAATGCGATGATACATCCGCTTACTTTTTTCCCTCTTCAAGGTATTGTATGGCATCAAGGAAAAAGTAATTTGGGAAGCAGCGATGAATATGCAGACTTATTCATGTCATTGATAGCCGACTGGCGCGATAAGTGGCAGAAACCACAAATGCCTTTCTACTTTGTACAACTGTCCAATCATGGGAAAAAAGAAGAAATACAAGATGATTCAGACTGGGCGGCCATACGTGAAGCACAAGCACAGGCTTTACACTTGAATCATACAGGCATGGTAGTAACCACCGATATTGGAAAAGGAAAAAGCAATACCTTCCAAAGCACTCTGGAAACAGGTCTTCGCCTATCACAGCTAGCATTAAAACAAACCTACGGAAAAAGAAAAATGCCTCAATATCCGGTTTACAAAAGCTACAGCATCGAAGGAAATACCCTTCGTATCCATTTTGAAAATCTAGGAAAAGGATTCCTGCATCCCGATCCAGTACGCGGATTTATAATTGCAGGTACAGATAGGATTTTTTATCCGGCAACAGTAACAGTAAAAAAGAAAGAAATAATTGTACAATCACCCGATGTACCTCATCCTGTAGCCGTGAGATACAATTGGGCCAACCATACTGACGGTGCTTTATTCGGAGCATCAGGTCTGCCAGTAGCCCCATTCCGAACAGATAATTGGTAATTATCGCAAGCTATATGAATAAACACTTAGATAATTCCTGTATATTTGCACTCTTTTAGAATAAACAAAGAAAAACAATGGGAATGGTAATAGGTATAGACGTAGGCGGAAGTACCACCAAAATAATAGGTGTGGATAAAGAAGGCATAAAACATCCTATGATTGTAAAAGCCGAAGATCCTATCACTTCGTTATTCGGTGCTTTTGGCAAATACATATATGATAATGGAATCAGCTTAAACGACATTGATAAAGTCATGTTGACAGGAGTGGGAAGTGCTTACGTAAACCAACCATTATATGGACTCTCTACTGATCATACGGATGAGTTTCTAGCAAACGGCCTTGGAGCTCACTATGACTCCCAACTACAAGACCTTATTGTAGTAAGCATGGGTACCGGCACCTCTTTTGTAAAAGTGGAAGGAGGTGAAAATATATCTCACATAGGTGGTATAGGTATTGGTGGAGGAACCATTCAAGGATTATCCTGCCTGTTGTTAAAAACACAGAATATTCATCAAGTGGTGAAGATGGCAGAGAAAGGTGTAATAGAAAATATTGATTTGCAAATCAAGGATATTTGCAACACTCCTCTACCGGGACTTCCTTTGGATGCCACCGCTTCCACATTTGGCAAAGCAAGCTCAAATGCCTCTATGGAAGATGTAGCAGCGGGAATCATTCATATGGTATTACAATCGATAGGACAATCTGTCATATTAGCAGCACTGAATAGCCATATCAAAGATTTTGTCCTGATAGGTAATTTGACCAAAATGCCACAATGCAAAGAAATATTCCCAGTTATGGAAAAAATGTATCAATGCCATTTTTGGATACCCGAATATGCAGAATATCGCACGGCATTGGGAGCAGCACTAGCTTATACATATAAATAAGAAAGAGAACAGACAGTACTGTTCTTAACTCCTTTATATTGTTATGCTAAAAGTATAACAGCATAATTCGGAACCCAAGGTTTTCCAACTTAACGAAGAAGAAAGTGCATCTCTCACTGATCTTCTAAAGTGGGAGATTCAATAAATATCCCTAAAACATGAGTGTCAAGCAAAACTTCTTATTTTTTTGAGTTTAACACTTTCTTTCTTCAATAAATTCAAAAAGAATAGCCCA